>Ga0172380_10005794_pt1 | contig 14729 bp, 21 predicted proteins | sample Leawe162metaG_FD_119747 | JGI IMG/M metagenome (GOLD analysis project Ga0172380, IMG submission 119747) | Leachate microbial communities from a municipal landfill in Southern Ontario, Canada - Leachate well 162 metaG | ecosystem: Engineered > Solid waste > Landfill > Unclassified | place...
TGGCTTTGAATACATTCAGGAAATTGGTTCGTTCGTCGTCTGACATCTTCCGCCAGAGTTCGAGTAGATCCCTCTCTTCGTCGTCTGCGGCCTCGAATCCATCATCAAAAGCCAGCCATCCGGGCCGAACTTCAAGCTTTTCGGCAATACGGATTATGTCGTCATACTGTGGCTGACTCCTGGTGCGCCAACTCGAAAACTTCGATTCATCTATCTCTAGTATATCTTCCGCGAACTTACGGGCAGTCAGCCCTCGCGCCTTAAGAGCGATGTCTACATTTTTATCGAAGCTCGAATCCTTCCATGCCATGTCCATAGCGTCACTGAACTTGCATTAAAAACAAGAATTCTTAGATATTCATGGTTGACAATTGATTTAAAATCAAGTTAAATGCGCTTATCGAGAATGAAGTTGTTTTAAAAGCAAGTCATAAGGAAAGAAAATTCGCTGACATGGAAACCGCAGACGCCTGCACTTCGCTGAAACAGTACCGCAAGCGAGTCCTGAAGATCACTCAGGACGCGATCGCCGAGCGGGCTGGGATTTCCATGCAGCGCATTTCTCAATTCGAAGTCGGGGCCAAGCCGCCCGAAGAGCACGTCGCGGCCCTGGCAAAAGCTTACGAACTATCCATCGCAGAATTCTGGCGCTTGTGGGAGCGCCGCGGGCCTGCTGCAACGGGGGTGAATACCAGTGGAGCAAGCGTTACCGGAACGCCTGCCGCAGACGCCAGCGGACTGCATGACGCTGGCGCAGTGGCGGGATCTGAAGCTGGGCATGAGCCAGCAGAAATTGGCAGCAGCGGCGGGCGTGAAGCAAGCCCGCATCAGTGAGATCGAGCGCGGCCATCTGCCGCGGCGGCGCTACTGGCCCGAACTGTTGAAGGCCATGCATCTGGAAGGTTTTGAGGCGGATTTTTATCGCATGGTGATGAACGCGAAAAGAATGAACGCCGAGCGCGAGGCGCTCACCAAGCCGATCAGCGAAACGGAGCCACTTCTGGCTACCGCACACGCTCATGCGCCGGCGGCTGTGGAGCGGCTTGGCTCCCCGCTGCCTGCGCAGAAGGCGGTGTTGGCGTGAGCAACCCGGTGCCAGTCGTCGATCGCTATGCCTTCATCCGCAAATTTGCGGATACTGGTGTGACGCTGGTGCGGGTGCCAGGCGTGAAGGCGCGGTACGAAGCGCGGACGTGTGACGATTACCTGCATTTCTGCGCGCGGCTGATGGAGATGGGTGATTGGGCCGGCGTGAAGGTCGCTCGGCGGAGAGCCTGAACGGATTGAGCTTACGGATGCGCGTGGCAGCGGCCTGGAACCCACACTGCGCGTATCTGTCCGAGCCTGGGGTCTGAACCCCTCCGGCGCCAAGCTCGGAAAATTTGAATCGGACGGGGTGGGTGGGGAAAGGGTGTGTGTATGAGCAGTGAACGTGATGAATTCGTTCGGTACCTGCTGAGCAAAGGAAACATCTGTGCGGACGAATGCACGGTCGGTGGCGGAATGGGTGGTGCTTTCCGTCCGGTGAATTGGTTTGTCGAGCATTGGAAAGACTTCTCGGACCGATCGTCGATCGATGCTCGATGGCTGTCCGGCAAGATGAACGAATTTGGCTTCGAGGCGCGCGCTCAGAACTATCAAAAGAAAATGGTACGGGGCTTCAAAATCTCCGCAGCGCTGCTCTCGGCATGCGGCGGCGTTGGCGATCGTCTGGAGCGCACTCGCGAGATCGACGGCGAGCAGCTTTCGCCGGCGGAGCAGCGGCGCTTCCGGGCGAAGCTTCAGGCGAATACTGATCGTGTCAGCGCGGCGTTGCGCGAGGTCAAGGCGCAGGTGTTCGTGGGCATCACCGAGCCGCTGCTGTGTGCCCCGACGGCGGAGATTCTGGCTCTGCAGCGGGCGGTGAATGAACTCGTCGCCAGCGCGACGCAGGTGGCGTAACGAGATTCCCGCCGTGGAGGCTTTTAGGTCTCGATAGAGGCCGGCCGGGATCGGGCGGATCCTCAACGCCCACGGCGGGAAAACAGATTTCAGGATGGTCCAGCGATGACGAAAACCGGCATGAAAAACAGTACCGAAAAAACTCTGCCAGTAGGTCTTGTGGACAGGCTTGCCGATCGCCGTTTCAAGTACACGCCCATGGTTGAAATTCTGTACCTCGTTTGGATTGGAGCAGACGAGTACCTCGGAGTCGCCGGGGACGGAAGCAACGGCGCTTACGAGTGGTTCCACTTCGACGAGCGCTCAATGAAGCTCGACGTCTCCGACGATGGATACGGCAGCAGCAGCATCGCGCTTTTCGACGCGCTGCAGAAATGGAGAGACGCGTAATGGACACGACGATGAGCAAGAACTTCCTGGTGCCGGAGTGCTTCCGCGAGTTGCGGTCGCTGGAGCGGCAGGCGTACGAGATGGCCTTGGAGAGGGGTTACGCGCTCGCGATCAAGTACCTGGACGAGGGCGTGGTGCTCGACGAAGGGAAGTACCCACCCGTCCCGCCGGAGTTCCAGGGGCGCGAGCTGGCGCAGTTGGCCTGGGTGGCCGGCTGCGTGGATGGCGGCGTGCGGGCGACGAGGAATCGCATGGCGTTGTGCCGGGAAGACATGATCGCGGACACGGCCGCGATCCTGGACGAGCTGGACCGCACCGATCCCGTTCCGGTGTTCGTGGGCAAGGAACTCAAGTCGCCGTCGGAACTTCAGAATGAGAGGCGCGCCGAATGGATGGCGGCGGCTCCGGAGCCGAGCGAGAGCCAGCGACGCCAGGCGGAGATCGACGCCGCGGCGTTGCGCGCGGAAGCGCGGGCCGAGACGGCCGCGAAGATCTTCACCGCGATCCTGTTCGTGGTCCTGGTGGGCGGGTCGATTCTGCTGCTGGCCGCGGCGGGCTGCGCGAAGACGCCGACGCGCTACGAACTGCCGCACTTCAGCAAGAACTAACGGCGTCAGCGCGGGGGTGGTCATGCAAGATTTTGTGGACCTACAGCAGCAGGAACTGGCGAAGGCGCGGGCGAATCATGGCGATCGCACCAGCGCGCACGAAGCGTACGCGGTGCTGCTCGAAGAGGTCGATGAGTTTTGGGAGGAAGTGCGCAAGAAGCGTGTCGCGCGCGATCCTCAAAACATGCTCAAGGAGTTGGTTCAGATCGCGGCATGCGCGCAGCGTGCAGCGGAAGACTTGAAACTGATCGATCGAGCACAGCGGATGTATCAGGGCTAATGAGGTTTTGTCTGTGGGGTTTCGAAAGGGGTGTTGAGTGAAGGTTCTGACTGTGCTGATGGCGGTGGTGTTCGCGGCGAATGCCCAACCGGTTTGGGCGGGCGATTCGCTGCCGGAGCTGCTGAAGAAGGCGGCGAAGGAAGAAGAGCGCGAGCTCAAGAAGCGCATGAAGAAGTACGGAATCAAGGAGACGGGCGGAACGCGCGTCATCGGGATCAGCCAGGAGTATTACGTCATCAACGGCAAACAGGTGCCGTGTTCCGATGTGGAGTTCAAGTGCGTGAACGGCAAGTGCGAGTTGGTTTTGAAGAAGTAGCCGGAGTTCACGCAAAGGCGCAAAGACGCAAAGGAGAACTGCAATGGGTTGGCTCAGCGCGTTCAACAAGGCGGCAAAGGCGACGGTGAAGGTCGCGTGTCTGCCGGTCGCAGTGACGGCCGACGTGTGTGGGCTCAGCATCCCGCGTGTTGTCGAAGGCGGCCAAACGTTCACTGGCAAGCTGATCGATGGCGTGAAGGACGATGCGGGTGAGATTCTGGAAAAGCTCGACGAAGAGTAGGGCTTTCGTACTTCAGCGCTGGGGGGCGCGGTCATGGTGAGAACGGACGTAGGGTTGGGGTTGGTTCCGATTGACGATCAGGCGTTTCTGGCGGAGGCGCTGCGGGCGGAGTTCGGGAAGGTGACGCACTTTCGTGCGGCGCCGGGGAAGCCGGGGTGGAGCCTGGTGAGTTTCGCCGAGGTCACGCGGATCGCGGTGGAGATGCAGGGGCGGGCGTTCGTGACGGGGTTTGTGGCGGGGAGAGAGAGCAGCCGCAATGAACAGCAACGCAAACCAAAACGTGCCGCTCGCGACGCCAGGGCTGTACCGCCTGTTCTTCTCGACGAAGTGGGCGGGCTGCGAAGGGAAGTCGCACACGCTGGATGAGATCTATCTGCTGGACGGCGGGGCGCAGGCTCTGCTGGACGTAATCGAGTGGACCAAGCTGGAGACGGTGCAACCCGGAGCGGCGCAGTACCTGGACAAGTTCATCAACGGCAATAGCGACGTGAAGCGCAAACAGATTTTCGCCGTACTGAAAGCAGAGATCAAGACCGCCCGCAACGCGGTGCTGCGCCGTGGTGGACGGCGCGGACCGACGCACGCGGAGCGCGAGAGACAGCGGGAATTTGGATTCCAATAAAGGAGCGGGACATGGAATTGTTAGTCGCATATCACGGCAAGCCTGAAGTGAAGGAAAAGTACCTGAATCGCGTGGCGGAACATCGCGCAGCCGATCAAATAAAGAAGGGATTTTACTGGGAAGGTGGCAAGGGTTGTGCAGTCGGCTGCACAATTCACGGCTCCGATCATACCAAGTATGAAAAAGAACTCGGCGTTCCAACGGTCTTGGCGATTTTGGAGGACCGTCTTTTCGAAGCGCTGCCCAACGAACGCGCGAAGCAGTGGCCGGAACAATTTTTGACGGCGATTCCGGTCGGCGCGGATCTTTCGCGAGTGTTTCCCGCGTTCGCGGTCTGGCTGCTGACCGATCCGACGCACGGCGCGATCCAGCATGCGAAGGACGATGCTGGAGTCTCTGCAGCAATTCAGGGCATTGCTGATCTATTTCAGAAGGAGAGCGACGGGCAGACGGTCACGACAGATGAATGGGATAAAGCCCTCGCCCGCGCCCGCGCCCGCGCCCTCGCCCTCGCCCGCGCCCGCGCCCTCGACCTCGCCCTCGCCCTCGGCCGCGACCTCGCCCGCGCCCGCGCCCTCGACCTCGCCCCTGATGCTTTTGTTATCGCAGTCAGTGAGAAATTGTTGGCATTGCTCGCGTCGGCCACGACCACCACTTCCCAATCAAAATAGCGCGCGGCGGGCGCGCGATGCGTTTTCGGTGAAGTTTAAGGAAATCGCTCAAGACAAAAGGAAACGAATCGTGGCGAAGAAAAAGAAACCGACGGATACAGATGAGGGCGGCGGGGTGGCGGTCGCGGAGGCTCCGCAGACGTCCGCAGTGCCGATCGAGCTGCTGCCGTTGACGGTGGTGCGGCCGTCGCCAACGCAGCCGCGGAAGTATTTCGATCCGGTCAAGATGGACGAGCTGAAGGCGGATCTGGCGCGGCGCGGGCAGCAGGATCCGGTGAAGGTCAAGCCACTGAATGAAGAAGGGTTTTACGACCTGGTGGACGGCGAGCGGCGCTGGCGTTGTCTGCAGGATCTGGCGGAATCGGCCAGTGGCGATGCGACGCTGTTCATCGAGGCTCGGATCGTCAATCCGGCCGACGAAGTCGAGACGCTGCTGAACCAGCTCGCGGCCAACATGCACCGCGAAGGCTTGACGCCGGTCGAAGAAGCGCGCGCGTTCGCCACGCTTGAGGAGGCTGGTCTTGGCGCCGACGACATCGCCAATCGCCTGGGCATCGCGAGCCGCACGGTTTACACGCGCCTGGCGCTGCTGGATCTGTGTGTAGACGTGCTGACGTATCTGGAGCAGGGTGTCATCACTGTCAGCCATGCCGACGAGTTGGTGAAGCTTCCAGAATTTCGCCAGGTGGCCGCGCTGGGCTACATCGGAAGTTCGGGTGCCAGTGTTCGCGCGTTGCGAGAGTGGCTGGATAGTCAAGGGTGGACGAAGAAGTCGCAGGCGGAAGTGGTGGGTGATGACGACGGCGAGATCGGGCACGAAGAAGCCGCCATGGAAAACGCGGGCCGAGCCTATGACCGCGAGCAGGAAGAGAAGCAGACCGACGGCGGGGGCGACGTGGTCGGCGAGGCGGCGGAAGATTTGAAGCGGCAGCAGGAATCGCTGGCGCGCGCGGAGGCGGCGCGGAAGGAACGGCAGGCTGACGAGACGCCGGACGAGAAGACAGCCAGCAAGCGCGGCGTGACGGAAGACGAGCAGCTTGCCGAACGCGTGCGAGCGCGGATCGCGGCGAAGCTGGTGAAGGCAGTTACGCCCAATGAAGCCATCGACCTCGTGTTCGCGAATGCTCGGCGGGCGTGGCGGGCAGCGCCGTTCGGGCGCAAGTCCACTGCGTCGCCCTGGCTGAAGCGGGCCGATCCGTCGCTTGAGCCGGAAGTCCTCAACATGCAGGACGCCGCGCGCGTGCTCCTGGCGCTGGATCTGGCCGAGCTGGTATTGAACGCCGATTCTCGGCTGGGTGATTTCGCGCGATCGCATCGCATCGACATCGAACTGTGCAAGCTGGAAGAACGCGCGGAGTCGCTGGGCGTGAGCGTGAAGGAATTGAAGAAACAGGACGCGGCGAAACGCGCGGCGGACCCTGTGTGGCGCAACGGTGAGACGGGAGAGCTCGCGCCGGATGGGCTGCGGAAAAAGCCGTGGGTGCGCGGAACGGTCGATGAGCATGGCAACTTTCATCCCGATAAGAAATCGCGCGGGGACAAGGGCAAGACGCGCCGGTCGCCGAAGGTGGCGAAGAAGATGACGGGTACGGCGATTCGCGCCGCGGTGAAGGCGGCGGGGAAAGCGAAGACGCCGAAGGCGAAGAAGAAAAAGAAGTAAGCCGAGGCACTGCGTGCGGACCGCGCGGGTCCGTGGGTCATAAACCGGCCGGTGAGCCTATACGGCGGGACAAGCGACGGCGGGTGCGAATCCCGTCAGTGGCAACTAACGAGGGGAAGCGATGATTAAAAATATCTACATCGTGGGGCCGGCGGAGGCGGGGAAGTCGACTTTCGCGCAGTACCTGGCGACGGCGCTGGAGCGATCGAGCCCGGCGCGGAGCTGGCCTGTGGGCAATACGTCGGCTCCGCTGGTGCGGTGGCTGGCGCGGATCCAGGCGGCGGGGGATTTCGGGACGCCAGGATCGGCCTGTGAAACAACATGGAAGGAATACATCACCGAAAATAAGAATCGCTTTCGGCCGCAGCTGGTGGAGCTGGCGGAGATCGCGCGGGAGATTCTGCCGTACACGCTGGTGGCTCTCACGGAGGACGCCGGCGTGCGGATCGTGACAGGTTTGCGGAAGCGCTGCGAGTTCGCCTGCGGGTCTCTGGTGACACCGGAACACATGGCGGAGTTTTCGGCGCGTTCGAAGGCGGAAGGCCGGATCGTGATCTATGTCGATCATGGTCATCCCGGCAAGCCGGTGGACGATGGTTTCGATGCTGAGTTCTATAAGTCGCTCGCGCACTACTCACTGACCAACGTGGGTTTGGATGGCTGGCTGCAGGAGAAAGCGGGTTGGCTGGCTGTGCAGCTGCTGAAGGAGTGCGCGTGAGCGATCCTGTGATGGACATGAACGCGGAGAATCCGCACGGCTGGGCGTGCGTGTGCGACCACTGCGGCAAGAGTGAGCTCTTCCCGCAGCTCACGCTGGGTGAGGCCTTGCGGGCGATGTACGGGAGCGGCCGCTGGTGGCGCGTGGCGCCGATGGCTCTGCAGAAGAAAGACTACTGTACGGCGTGCGCGGTTGAGGTGCGGAAGTAATGGGCGACAAGAGCGGAATCGAGTGGACGGAGGCGACGTGGAACCCGATTGCGGGGTGTTCGCTCGTGTCGCCGGGCTGCCTGAACTGCTACGCGATGCGGCAGGCGGCGCGGATCTTGCGCATGCATCCGGAGAAGCCCAATCCCAAATACGTTGGCACCGTGAAGATGGTGAACGGCAATGCGGTTTGGACTGGACAAGTAAACGTGGGCGACGACGAGGTGTTTCTCCAGCCGCTGCGCTGGAAGACGCCGAAAATGATTTTTGTGAACAGTATGAGCGACCTGTTTCACGAAGGCGTCAGCGACAGAACAATCGACCGTGTGCTGGCGGTTTGTGCGCTCTCGCAGCGGCACACCATGCAGATTCTGACGAAGCGTTCGGAGCGTCTGGTGGAGTATTTCCACGAAGAGCGCGGCTATCACGTGCGAATGGCTGCTGATGCGATCGGCGGGCGCGATGCCGCGGAGCCATGGGTGTGGCCGCTGCCAAACGTTTGGCTTGGCGTATCTGTGGAGAACCAGGCGACGGCGGCCGAACGCATTCCACATCTGCTGCGCACGCCGGCGGCGGTGCGGTGGCTGTCGTGCGAGCCGCTGTTGTCGCGCGTGGATTTCATGACTCCAATCATCGACTGCCGCGAGATCGTCGCCGGAACGCGGTTTGATACGCTGATTCATTGGGTTGTTGTTGGCGGTGAGTCTGGCGAAGGCGCGCGGCCGATGGCGATTGAGTGGGCTGCGGATTTGGCGCTGCAGTGCCAGTCCACGCACATTCCGTTCTTTATGAAGCAGCTCGGCGGCGTGCGCGATAAGCGCGGCGAGTTGGAGAGCTTCCCGCCGGCGTTGCGTGTGCGCCAGTACCCGAAGGCGGTGCGCGCGTGAGAGAGCGGGCGATTCTTTTTACTCCGGAGATGGCGAAGGCTGTGATCGCGCGTCGGAAGACGCAGACGCGGCGGGTGATTCGGTTTCCGAAGGCGACGAAGCATCTGCGGTTTAACGCGGAGATCGCGCATCCGGGATCCTTTTCGGCGGAGCTGGGTTACATGTGGGTGCCTTACCGGCATAAGTCGGAGACGGATTATCCCTGGAAGGACTGCGCGATGCAGCGGCATTATTCGCCCTACGGCGATCCGGCGTTGAGCGTTGGAACTTATTCCAGTCCCGCGGACCGGCTGCGCGTGCTGACGACGTGGGCGGTACGCGACGAGTTCGATCATCTGAAGCCGACGCGGCTCAACTTTTCGAAAACGCAATTCTGGCATGCGGGCATGAGCGAACATAAGCCGGCGTGGGCTGGGCGGTTGCGGCCGGGGCGGTTTTTGCCGCTGGCTCAGCGCGTGCGGATGCCGTTGCTGGAAGTGAAGGCAATCCGGCCGGAGCGGATCCAGGCGATCAGCGAGGACGATGCGGTCGCGGAAGGCATTATGCGGAATGAGCCCATCGGTGAGCCTTGGAGCGCCGTGGAGCACGGGTGGATGCCCTATTGTTCGCATCATCCCAATGGTTGCGACTGCCACCCGGCGTTCGATCCGCGCAAGGCGTTCTTAAAATTGTTCTACGGCATCCGCCGGCGGGCGGCTGTGTCGGAGAATCCGTGGGTGTGGGTGGTGACGTTCAGGTTGCTGGCGGAAAGCGGGGAGGTGGCGGTATGAGTAATTTCGATTATTCGCCTTCGCCGAGTGAGGTGCTGTTCATGCTGTTTGCGTTCATTGGATTCGTGGGAGTGTTTTGGGCGCTGATCCGAATCGCGGTTTGGCTTTGGAATCACGTGCCTTTTATCTGGCTGTAAAAAATTTTGGGTAAAAGGGACATAACAGGGTGTGTGTTGTTTGGGGTGTTTTTCATTCTCCTCTTATGTGTGGATAACAGCGATGCCGAGGCCGGGGACTGGATACCACACGAAGGCGTCGAAGTTCAGGCCGCTGTACAGCACGGGGCGGCCGGCGGGGAGTGAGGAGATGGCTCTGTCGAACGTGCCGCGCATGGAGAGGGAGTGCTTGAAGTGTGACAAGAAGTTTGTGGCGGTGGGCGTGTTCAACCGGATTTGTTTTTACTGCAACGTGGTGAATGCGTCGATCGCGGGGGGGGGGGTGAGTGAGCGCCACGGGAGACGAACAGGCATCACGCAAAGACGCAAAGGCGCAAAGACCGAGGCTGCCGGAACGCTTTCGCGGGATGAAGAATGGCGAGGTGTTGACGGCGCTGTGTAAAGAGGCGTGTCGCGGGAGTTTGACGTCGACGCAGTTGGAAGAGGCTTTGGTGCCGCTGTTTTTGTCTTCCATGCGCGACGCAGCCGAGCCACTTCAAAAGAGCATCGACGCAAAAGATGCGCGGATCCAGCAGCTTGTGGCGCGGGTGTGTCAGCTTGAGAACGCGGTCGATGTGTTGCTTGGGTTTGAGCATGTGCGGGATCGGGGTTCGGAATCGGGTTCGTGGCAATCGGATGAACTGGAGGCGGCGTTCAAGTTAGCGCGCGCCACGCTGCTCCCTGACGGTCGCGGTTCTGAAGAGCGGGAGTGTGATGAGTGCTGCGGTCGGGGGACGGTGCTTGAAGGATTTCAGCCGATTGAGCGCGAGTGTCCGAAGTGCAATGGCACGAAAAGGGTGCGCGCATGAGCGAACTGAGCGACGAATTGAAGCAGCGGTTGCGGATTGAGGATGTGATTGAGCAGTCGGGGGCGGAGTTTGTGTGGGCTTCGCGGCGGGGGCGGGAGTTGGTGGGGAAGGTGCACGATAGCTTGAAGTGCCGGCCGGATCGGCAGTTTTTCAAATGGCATTCGCAGGGCATTGGGGGCGATGTGTTTTCGTGGATCGCTTACCGGAAGTTTGGACGGACGGATGTGGATGGGGAGCAGTTTATTGAGGTGTTGCGGGAGGCGTGTGCGATCGCGGGGATGGAGTTTCCGGAAAAGCGGGACTCACGCAAAGACGCAAAGACGCAAAGACGGAGAGGGCTGGAAGAGATTTTGGAGCGGTATGTGTCGCTGTGCGAGACGCTACGGGATGCGGAGTTTTATGTGCGGGCGAAGCAGCGAAAGACTTGGTTGACGGCGGAGATCTGCGATCGGTGGCGGCTTGGGCGGGCGGCGACGGTGGCGGAGTGGCGGGGGGCGGGGTTGACGGATGCGCAGATGAAGGACGTGGGGTTGTATGTGCATTCGCAGGAGCGGAAGGGCGAGTGGTATGCGTTCTTTCGCGATTCGATTGTGATCCCGACGTTGCATTGGGGGCGTGTGCTGTATCTGTCGAGCCGGTACTTGAGCGACACGAACAACGCGGGGATCGCGCGCGAGAAGAAGACGCTGCATATGCGGGCTCAAGAGTTGTTGCCGCGGCCGGCGGGGTTCAACCTGGATGTGCTGAACGATCCAGAGACGCGCAAGCTGGGCGTGCGGCTGGTGGAAGGTCCGCTGGACGCGATCGCCGCGTGCGAGCTGGGGCGGCCGGCGGTGGGGATGTATGGGAGTACGCCGAGTGAGGAGTTGGTGCGGTTTTTGAAGAGGAGTGCGTGATGGAAGTCGGTCTTCGAGAGCGCAAAGAGTATCGCGCGCCATGGTATAGAAAGCCCTTTAATTGTCGCGAGCTGAACGACGAAAACGGAGCGGCTCTGTATGCGGTTTATGAAAAAGTGGCAGATCATTTGGTGAAATATTGGGAAGGTCCGCATCGAGTATATTTTGGGTTTCCAGGGGCGCGTTGGCAATTCGAGCACCTGCTTCTTTCGAAATGTGCGGATCGTCGATGGTTCCGCTGCATTGGATTGTTTGATTCAGTTCAAAAAATGGAATTTAGTCGCGGGTGGATGCCGGGGCCCAAAACAGACATTCAAGCGAAGGAGCATGGATACAACTTTCGACTAAGTCAAAATTTTGGTACGAAATACACATTGGACGCGATCGAGAGCGCTTGTGCGGTAGGCTTGCATCTGCATTTGGACACGTACCTAAATATTTGTGATCGGGATATAGAGTCCAATTGTCCTTATAAACTGAACGAATGGCTCGGAAAATTCGCGGCGTGGAGTTGTTTTTGGCTCGATTGCTCAACGTCCTTCAGTGGCCTATTCCCATTACTTCAAAAATTACAATATCACTGCATGAACCCAAAAGTCCCATTTGCGATTTCATTTCAGTTGGGTCGCGATTGTAAGAAATTTATGGAAATAGTCGACGCAGATCGTCCCCTCGAAAGTCGGAGTGAGTTGCTGCGTGCGGCCTTGATGAAGAGCGGCCCGCGTGCTGTACAGATCACTGAGTATATGGAATACGACAGCGCTTCGGCGCATCCGGCGAAAATGGGCTTGGTCCTTGGAGTGCTTTCGTAATCGTTTTTCATAGGGAATCGGAATCCGCCGAATGAAGATTTTTCTCGCTCTGGATGGGACGAAGGATGTGACGCCGCGGGTGCGGGCCGAGATGGCCGGGCGCGTGGGGGTGGCGTGTTTGGTGTGTGTGTTGCCGGAGGGGAAAGACCCGGACGATCTGACGGCGGCGGAGTGGGATGCGGTGGAGGGGGACGCTCGGCCGGCGCTGGATGAGTGGATCGCGGCGATCGAGGGGGAGAGCGACGCGGGGGAGCGGAAGCGGCTGCGAGAAAGGTTGGGGGAGCAGGCGGGAGCGTGGATCGGGGAGGATCCGAGTGGGGCGGGGGAGATTCGGGCTCGGTTGGCGAGTGGGTTGGGGTTGACGGCGGGGGATATGGTGGCGTGGTTGGGGGAAGTGAGGACGGACGCGGCACTGGAGCGCGGAACCCCTCACCCCGGAGCCGATACGGCCGGCTCTCGGCCCTCTCCCGCAAGGGGAGAGGGGGACGGCGACGGGCCGATGTTTCCGAATCAGCCGGCGCCGTTGGGGAAGGCGTTGGTGGGGGATGAGTCGCGTGGCGAGATTTCTAACTTTATTACCGAGTACCGGAACGCGCCCGACAAAGATTTGCTGGAGGAGGCGGACGCGGGGGACCGCGACGAACTGAAGGAGTTGCGGGAGCTGGATAAGGAGCGGTTGAAGATCAAGCGGCTGCAGGCCGAGCATATGCGGCGGAAGGAAGCGAAAGAGCCGACGGGAGAGTATCCGGCTGATTTCGAAACAGCGAAGCAGGCGCGTTTGGAGGGCTTGGCGACTGCCTGGAAGTGCACCGAAAAGGCCACGATGGTGGCGAAGAACATCGACCAGATCCGCGGGGAGACGCGGAAGGCTCTGGCCGGCTGGCCGATGAAATTGATTTCGGGATCGCTGTTCGTCGACGACGAGCGCGATCTGCCCGATCGGGAGTTTGTGGCTCAGGAAGAGGGCAAGCTGAAGGATGTGATCCTCGGCCCGCCTGTGCTGATGATCGAAAAGGACGAGCAGTTCCTTTCACTGCTGCACGACTATGGCCGCGTGAAGTTCAGCCGCGGGCAGGACGTGGACAAGGCGAATTTCGTTGGCACGACGACGCTGTTTTCGAACATCTGCAGCAGCCCGCAGACGCGGGTGTGGCTGGAGGTGGAGCGCTTCCCGCACGCGCCGGCGATGGAGGCTCATTATTACGCGTACCGTGGCACGCGCGACGATTACCAGCCTGATGGGCGTTACCTGGTGGAGTTGCTGGGATTCTTCGACCAGGTGTCAGAGCCGTATCACCGCGCGCTGTTTGCGGCGTCGGTGCTGTCGGTGTTCTGGGGCGGCCCTTATGGAAAACGACCGTTTTTTTACTTCTTCGCCCGGCTGCAGGATTCGGGGAAGACGACGGCGGCCGAGATGATCACGCTGCTGGTGGGGGGCTTTGCGTCGCTGAATTTCGGCCAGCGCGACGAGGAGCGGTTGAAGGAGCGCATTCTGAGCGACGAATTCGCCGGAACGCGTTGTTTGCTGGCCGACAACATTCTGTGCCGCGTGGATAGCCCACTGCTGGCGGAGCTGGCGACGGCGAGTTGGATCAGCGGGAAAAAACTGCGCGTGGGTGAGGCAAAGAAGCCGAATTCGCTGTGTGTGTTCCTGACGGGAAACAATCCGCAGCTCAATTCGGATATTTCGACGCGCACGTTCTTCGTGAAGTTCGATCCGATCCAGAGCGTGGGTGAGGCGGGTAAGGATATTACCGAACGGAGTTCGTGGGCGACGCGTCTGCGGGATTTTCTGCGCGTACACAACAGCCACGTGATGGCCGATTGCCTGATGATCCTGTCGCAGGACGTGCCGGCCGCGGACTTCAGCGGCGTCACCAAGGAGCGCAATGCGGAGTGGGTGGAAGGCGTGCTGGTGAAGGTGATGGCCAATCCTCGCGTGCGGGCTGCGATCGGAGATCCGAAGTTGACGCCGAAGGATGTGTTGCTGCGCAACCAGGCGTTCCGGGATTCCGTCAACGAGGAGGTGGATGAGGCGACACGCTTTCTGCAGGCGCTTGTGGAGCGTTGTTGTGAGTGGCACGGCTTTAGACTTGCCAGTGAGGGCGGTGGGAGCTTGGCGCATGTGTGGCCGCGCGATCCCGTGTTCATCCGTGCAAGCCCGCCTGAGAAGAAGAAGAACGAGGATGAGGACGACGAGAGCCGGCAGAACATCGCGACGGTGTGGAAGAGCGTGATCCGCGGGGATGTGAATCCGACTTGGGTGGGGCGGCGGGTGAATACGCATATCGAGGCCGGAAGATTGAAGGGCTTGACCCCGAAAAGGACAGGGGTGCGGCGGGGCTATGTGCTCGACCCGGAGTTGATCGTGCAGTTCATCGCCGAGCGGGCATACATGGCGAAGCATGGGGCGAAGGATGATGAGGTGTCAATCGTGCAGATGAGGGCGAATGTTTTCCATGTGGTGGAGGAGTGGAGGCAGGGGCAGTTGGAAAATGCGACGCCCGATACCACCACGTCCGAAGAAAGTGTGACGCTATGACGCTAAAACCACTATTTCTCCTATACCTTTCCGTGGGCGCGCGGGCGCATGCATGCGGGAGGGTATGTGTATATAGCGTCATTAGCGTCATAGTGTCATTGATTCAATACTTCTATATAAACAGATATAATATAAAGACTTATAAGAATGTGTTTAGTTTTGTCCTATTACGCTCTGTGGAGCGTAATAGGATAGGGTGTGTCAA
>Ga0172380_10005795_pt1 | contig 14722 bp, 26 predicted proteins | sample Leawe162metaG_FD_119747 | JGI IMG/M metagenome (GOLD analysis project Ga0172380, IMG submission 119747) | Leachate microbial communities from a municipal landfill in Southern Ontario, Canada - Leachate well 162 metaG | ecosystem: Engineered > Solid waste > Landfill > Unclassified | place...
CTATCTACAGAATCAGCTAATTTCTTAGCATCATCAAAAGTGTATTGAGGTTTGGAGAATGTTTTATGTTGATTGTTAGAAATGAGAACATAATACCAAGTCATAATATCACCTTAGAGAAAGAGTAGCAGAAAGAGAAATGCCGATTGTTTACTCAAAAGTAAGTATATACCCTTATATAATAAGGGTATATATACGACCTTTTTTGAGTCTTACAATCTTGCATTTTTCCTTTGATTTTTATTATTTTTATTATTTATAATGTTTTAATTCTTAATGACATAAATGGTAATAAAGAATCAGTAAATGTCTTGAGATATTGACATAAATTCTCTTGAGACATTTTATATGATTTTATTAATTTGTCATTGGAATATAATTCAAGAATAAACATATTTAAACCTCTCATTTTTATGGTTTATTTATTATATAATTGTTTTAATATATGAATAGCACTTTCATGCTCATTGATTTCAAGTTGAATAGATGCAATTCTTTCAATAAAATCACGATACTTGTAATAGTCAAGTCTTGCTTGTAGAATACGGAGTTGATTTTCTAACGTTTCAATAGCGGAGTTCATATTAATGAATGATATGATATGTTTTAGATATATTATATTTTGCTTTGAGTTTATACCAAAATAATGGTATGTAGCTTATTTTAATTATACTGGTTGATTTAACAAAATCAGTCATTGTAGCGAGTTCATGATAAAATGAGCATAGTTTATCAAGAGAAGTTGTACACCAGCTGTCATCGAGATATTTAATTTGATATGCCATTATATTTTCCTCATTTTGTTAATATGTTTCACCATTCTATCTTCATACTTTGAATCTTCATCTGATTGATAATCATATAAATCATTGTTGATGAGTATCCAGCCAATAAGTAATAAAAATAAAATTATAGTCATATTAGTTGAGAAATACAGTGTAATAAAATATATTGTCATTATTTAAGTAAAACATCCTACGAAAAAGCAATAGGGTGTTGAGGAGCAATGTCATACTTAATAATGATTGATACAATAGTATCAATTATAATGTCTAAAGATTGTTGAGATTCCATGTTATGGTCTTATTTTATAGGTTATTTATCTACTTTCATAGAATCAAGTATCAGTAATATTAGATTAGTTTTTGTTGTTTCTTGGCTTATTCCTGAGTTACCAGACCAAGATTTAGATATTCTAAGTAATGTGTAAAAATCAAAGGTTTCTAAAATATGTTTCATTCTATTGTATTCGCGTGAATGTATCATTACTATGTCCTTTTTTAGAGACAATATATGGAGTGAACTTATAACAAGAATATGGTATTATTAAAAATAGGTGAAGAGGTTAAGAAATTAAGCCAAAAACGATATTTATGGTAATGGCTCTGCTGTTCACTCCATTTCACCTTTTCTCTAAAACATCATCTAATGACCTTGCTATACTTTTATATCCACCGCATAATAATGGATTATACTCTCTAAATTCACTCACTAATATACTTACTTTTCTATTATTAGTAGTATTGAGAAATATAATTTGAGGTGGGTTATTATCGTATCTATGGAATGTTTCAAATTGCAAATGAGGATGTTTACTAAGGTAGCAGGATAATGTTGCTTTAAATTCCTGTCCTGTCTCATACTTCTTATAATTCCTTATGGGAACTGTATTTTGATATGAACCATGTTCTAATGGTGGTAGATAGGCAACATTAGGCAACTTAACTCTCAATGGAGTTCTTGTTTCTATCATACTATCAGTAGGCAGTTTCACTTTAATTACTTTTTCTTTTCTTACTAATGTGGATATGAGCATTATTTCTTCTCCATTAGACTGTTTATAGAGGTTTCTATGTCTATATTATCAGGTATGGCATCTAAAACCGCCATTTTTACTCTTTCGGTTAATATTCCTAAATTATACCAAAACCATCTATCATGCCCATGTTGGTTTGTTCTGTCTAAGGCATGAACGCATTCATGTAGTAAAGTAGCTATTTTTCCTGAAATATCTCTATGTGGATAAATAACTATCTCACGTCTTGGAGAAAAATAATACATTCCATAGTAACTTTTATTATCGCGGGAAGAAAAAGTAAGCTTGACATTGTCTAATTGACGACATAAGATATTGTTTACTTGGTTAAATACTGCTTCAAGTTTTATTTTATCCTCTGTAGAGATAGGATGAAAATTTTGTTCCAGCTTAGAGGTTAGCATTTCTAATCCTTTAATTTATTTAAAAAATAGAACCCATGCCTCAATCTCTCAAGGCATGGATTAGAAACGATATTACTTCATGGTAGGTGGTAAAAGTCCTTTTTCTTTCACCAATTCCATAACTTCAGGATTAAGATAGATACCGACAGCGAATGAAACGATACTCTGAAAGAGATGCGATGCTACATGATCATTAGGACAGAATGCTTCTTGTAAGTCCTCAAATGTCATGACTTTTCCATCGTCTTTCGCTTTCCCTCGTAAGGGATATGACTCTGATAGAGTCTTTTCTACTAAGTCCTTCTTAGTAGCTCTGGCTGGTGCAACCACATTAGCTTGTATCATGATATTAAACCTTCCATTTAGATATTTATATTAGTTAATTAGTATTTAAAGATTACTTTCAAAAAGAATCGTATTAAAGGAAAAACGATAATCGCTGAAGCGATTATAAGTATTAAATTATCATTTAGGATAGGCATATAATCCTCTTATCTAAATTGGCTTTACCGACAATATCTATATCCAATTTCAGAATAATTTCGCCATCCGCAAGACAGATAGAGTCGTCTAAACGAGTAAAAGAAGGGGTATAACGTTTAGAGCCATCTTTGAGTGAAACGATATATGAGGTCATAAGAATCTCCGTATTAGTTACCTATAGGTAAGCTAAAAGTGTGCCACGAGTAAATACGCCTAAATTAGCGTAAATTAGCCATTCCTATTCATAAGAAAGTCTCATTATAATACATAAAATCGGTTCAATTCGTTCAATCTTGTAAGTCCTTATATAGTAATAGGTTAGAGTGTATCAAAACGAGAATAAAATAAGCTAAAATCGCCACATTCTCTAAACGATACGTTTTGAATATAGCATCTATAACCTATTCATTTATAACGACTTAGAGTGTATCATAATGAGAGGTAATTTTGCCCCATTGTATCGTTTTAATACATTCCTAAGTCTCGGAATGAGACACCGGCATGGGGATTCATGGCATGACAATCGCACATCTGACCTCTGTTGTTAATAGGTTTCGTATTTTTGGTATTATTTTTTCTGGTATCAATCTCATTATTTTTATGCCTTTAGCCGTATATCCTTATAACTTCTTATTTTATAATAATATAAAGGCATAAATTCCCTGTATTTGCATTTGCTCCAAAGATTATGTATATTCTCGGTGAATCTATGATTACGGATAAATTACATATTAAGCATAAGCGAAGTTCTCAAAAAGAAAGAAATTTCCAGAAATTTTTACAGTTGACGGGTTTAGGAAATAATATTATACCCATAGACCATTTACTTGAACTTGACAGATTGTACAATGTTGAATCAAATCTTGAAATACAAGCAAAAGAATATGTAAAATGGAAATCAATCAAAAGAATTAAACTCAATAATATTGAAATCAAAAAAGAGATAACTTTTGAACAATACCTATCTTTCTGGCAAAAACCATGTCATTATTGTGGTTCACAAATAAAAACGGTAGGTCTAGATAGAATTGATTCTAAAAAGTCATACAATATTAATAATATAGTTTCCTGTTGCTGGATATGTAATAGGGCAAAAATGGCATTATCGTATGATGATTTTATGGGATGGATAAATAATTTAATAAAATATCAAACTTTATCAAGTCATTAATAATAAAGGTTTATTATGAAATATTCACTTATCATTCTATCAATTCTTATTTCATCTTCTCTATTCTCTCAAACCAGACGTATAATTAATGTTTCCACTCCTGATTATAAATTTGAATATAATGATACGGTTGCTGCAAATTTATATTATAATGAGTGGTATGTAAATACTCCATTTGTTGATGTTCGTGCACCTATTAATTCAATGATTTCATGGAAATATAATCCAGAGTTACCTTCTTGTGTAATTATAGTTGATTCTGCTGATTCTAAATCATGTAAAATTCGCACTACTGGTGTTAGTGGTGATTATTCTATTTATAAAATCAATAAAGGAAGTGGTATTATTTTAGGTGATACATCTAAATTAGAGATCCAGTATATAAATTACAAACTCAGAATAGCATTTATCAAGCTTACGTATCGTGGTGCTATTCCACAGAGTTTCATGCAGAAATACCTATTAAAGTAAGGAGTATTTATGCTGGATTTCATAGTAAAAATAATTCAGTTTCATTCTGATTATGAGAAGTGGTATGACTTATATCAGAAATGGTTAATTGAACATCAGACTACTAAAGATGGCACAGTTCCACCTCCGCCACCTCCACCGCCATTTAAACCACAGTAGAGATATTATGCCAGATAGGGAGATAGTATGTGAGAGAGAATGCTATCAGGTTAATAAGTTGAATACTAAAATCAGTAGAATGTGGATAGTGATTGTTGGTATTGCTATTTGCGTTCTTACTAGTCTTTGGATTATTGTTCAATACAACTGGCGTTCTCAGGCAATGTTTGAGAATTGGAATGCAGTAGCTGCAGAATACAAGGTCTATTTACATCATAAAATTATAGCAGATTCTTTAGAACAAGTGGAAAGGCAAAATATTGACCAGCAATATCATAGCAGACCATAAGTATAAATTTTATGGTTTTTTAATTGCCTTATTTAGTTCTGTAACAACATGGTATGTAGTCACTACTCAAGTATGGAGTGGGACATTAGCGTATCAAGGTCAAACAATTCAACTTATTGATAAGACTATACCAGCTATATGGACAAGTATTGATAATTTAACTTCTAAAACCATAGAGCATGATAAAAAATATGCTATTAAAGACAGTCTTGATAATCTTACTAAACTTGCTATATTAAACAATCTTCAAGCAATGGAATGGAGATTAAATAGATTGGATAAGGCACATAATTTTCAACCTAAAGAATGGCAGAATATTGAAATTCCAAGAAATTAAGAATTATTTGCAGGATATAGGCACATATTAAGGTGTTATATTATTTATTGAGGTTGTTATGGCTTACACAGGTAATTTGACAAGGTTTCAAGTTGATAGAATACTGAGACCGGGTGCTGCTGCAACACGAACTACATTTGATTGGCAGAATTTTGATATTAAGTCAATCCAAATACATAATAGTGGACCAGCTTATACTTCTGCTGTTATTGATGTTTCTAATGATGGCGCACATTGGGGAACATTAACTGCAATTGCTGGTGGAACGCTAGCTACAAATACAACATGGCAATATACTGATTCCACTGGTTATAAATATTACAGATTTTGTGGTGTAGTTGCTGCCGGAACTATGCTTCTCTCTGTTAAATTCGCATAAGGAGAGACCACAATGGCACTCGATGGCTGGTTAAATAATAGAAATCTGTATTCCAGTAAATACATTGGAACAGCGGGCACTAAGACCTATATTGGACAAACTGCATATCAGGTATTTAGTCTTGCTAGAAAATGTGTTCAGGTATATAATGGTGGAACTGGAACATTAGTTGCTGGTGTGATTGAAGTCTCCAATGACAATAGTCACTGGGGAACACTTGCTGATATAGCAGGTGGAACATTAGGTGCTGCAAGTTCATATTTTTATAATGGAACAAGTGCATGGGGATATATGCGTATCAGCGCAGCTTATGCTGCTGATATGGTAGGCACTGTTTCATTTTTTGCTGTATTTTAAGGAGGTATTATGAATAATGCAAATACATGCAAAAACAATATGAGAGTGGGTGGGTATCTTGAAATGAATCCAACTCCATTGATTCATAACACTGCAGTTAGACAATTCTATTTTGTAGAATGTTATGACTCTCAAAGTCATTTAAAATGGACGGATAAGTTCGAGAATCTTGTTGTTACAGTTGGATTAAATTACTATCTTGATGCTGCTTTGAAAACAGGTGTTGCATCTCCATTATTCAGTGTTGGTCTCAAGGGCACTGGTGCGGTAGTTGCTGCAGATACTATAGCAAGTCATGGTAATTGGCTTGAAGGAACATGGTATAGTAATGGAACACGACCACCGTGGACTGCAGGCACTATAGGTGCTGGTTCTGTTACTAATAGTGTCAGTAAAGCAGTGTTCAATATAGATGCTGTAGGAACAGTATGGGGTGCTTTCTTAATTGGTCCAAGTGGATGGGGAACAATTAAAGCAGGCACAATAGGAACATTAATAGGTGCTGGTGATTTTAGCACTGCTCCACGTGTAGTCCAAGTTGGAGATACACTCAATGTTACTATTACTTGTACACAAACTGCAAGTTAATTCTCTCCTAAAGAGGATATATCACGTATGCCATTCCAGATTCTTGGAGTGGCATATTTATTGTATATCATAGGACTCTAAATGGCTAGTTATTGGGTTGGTAGTAATGGGACATGGACTGATGCTGCAAATCACTGGTCTAATACTAGTGGTGGGTCTCCAAATGCTGGTTATTTACCCAATGAAGAAATTGATGTAATTATAGATTCTGCTTCTGGATTTGCATCAGGTGGAACTATTCATCTAGTTGATGAATGTACATTATGTCGTAATTTTACTGCAAATTCAGGGCATAGTTTTCTTATAAAGAATCAAGCAGCTATGCTTACAACGTGGGGAACTCAAACCACGTTTGAAGTAGGAATGAAAATGGATTCTGGTTTATGGTGCTATAATCCTACAACCGCCACTCTTAATACAAATAATGCTACCCTCTACGGTAGTAACGTATGGTTTACTGGTGATGATACTGGCTCAATGATATTCACTGGTAATCTTAATGCCACTCATTCTATTATTGCTATTGCTGCTATGTCGTTAATTGATGCTAATGACAAGAATTTATATGTTGACTATATTTCTCCATCTGGAACTATCAAAATGGGAAATGGAACATGGAGTTTTCGTCAACTTGATTATTCTGGAGCGTATAGATTAATACCAGAAAATTCCCAAGTATTTTTGACCACTCCTAGTGGAGATGCAATATTAAATGCACCTAGTCTTAATTTTAATAACGTATGGATTAAAAGCAATGCCATACTATATGGCTCTACAACCTATGCAACACTGCAAATAGATGCTGGAAAACAAATTGTATTTGATGCAAGTAAGAGTTACAAGGTAAATGCTTTTATATGCACAGGTAGTTCTGGAAATTATGCTACCTTAAATCCAATTTTTTCAGGAAACAATTGGTATATTATAGGAACTGCAGGAACTATAGCATGTGATTATATTACAATGGATTATTCTCAAGCAAGTGGTGGTGCTCTATTCTTAGCAGGAACACATTCTATAGATGGTGGTCATAATTCGGGCTGGTCTTTTACATCTCCATTAAGCGCAGGAACTACTTATAATGATGCAATTGTTTTAAATCATATTGCTGGAATATTGCCATCTGCCAATCTAAATTTTCAAAATGCTGTTTCATTATCCAGCATATCAGGTAAGAATTTATCAACATTAGTTAATTTCTTTGATTTAATCGGATTGAACAGTGTCAACAGGTTATCTAGAGAAACCTCTGTCCTATATGATAATCTAATCAGATTAGGTTGTTTAGTCTCTATAGTTTCTGATACTGCGCTAAGCACGTTAAATGGAATTTCATTATCCAGTTTATTGTCTCAAATCAGTGGAATTAACTTAGGTGTAGAAGGTAGTATTCAGTTGCCAACTATTACTGCCGAGAATAATGAAACTAATTTATCAGCAAATAATGATATTAATTTGCCAGTTTCTAATAGTCAGGATAACAATGCTAATCTTGCTTCACAAAATGATATTTCTTTGCCTAGTTTGGCAAATCTCAATACCTCTAGTTTGGTAGATTTTCTTAATTCTATTGGACTGGATATATCTGCTTTTATATCAGGCAGTATAGAGGCAACCACTATTTATGATGAATTGATAGCTTTTTCTACTATCGCTGGATTAGATTTTTCAGGTAATTTAATTATAAATAGTGAAATTGCTCTTTCAGCAAATGGTTCATCTACATTCAACGCTACACTGGATTTTGATGATAGTATATCATTAGATGGATTAGCATATTTTAAATCAAGTCCTATTAGTGAATGGGAAGGTGAGATAGTATTTGCTGCTAATAATGGACTTGTATTTACAGCAAATGTTGAATTTGAAAATGAAATAGATTTTGGAGTAATAGGTAGATTCTCCTGCGCTTATCCAGTTACATCTCAAGATTATGGCGTTCAATTAATTTTATCATACCAAGACAGGGGATGCTCTTTAAAGTATCAAGACACAGAAGCAATTTTTAAATATTATGATCATGCGGAGAAATTTTAATGGACTTAACATATCCGTATTACTCTTTTGGAACATTATATGGCACTGTCAGAAATTATGATAACGTTGGCAATGACATAGGAGCAAAAGATATTAGCAATGGTGGGATATTTCTCATTGTTAAAAGTAGGTTTGCTCAGGGTGGAACACGGTTAATTTATAAAAGTGTAGGGAGTGGAATTGAGATTACATCAGGTTCTGATGGATTCTTTGTGGTTACTTTTCAGTCTAAAGATTTAAACCAAACTCCAAATGAATATGCTTGGGGATGTTTTTATTCTCCTATTGCCACTGTATTTGTTGAAGGAACTACAGATGTTAAATGGATTGGTGGTGGTAAATTTACAATAAGTGAAGGAGTGAAACCATTATAATGAATAATCAATGGCTAGCAGGTATAGTAATAGCTATTGTTCTTTTTGGTGGTGGTTATTGGATGGGAAATTCATCAAAAACCATTGAAGTTCTATCGTCTCCATCTAAAACAGACACTATAATTGTTCAACTTCCTCCAATTATAAAATGGTTAAAACCAGATAATATTTATAAAGTGCCAGATAGCACAATGGCAAAGATAGATTCATTATCTAATGATGTTGATTCTTTGCGGAACAAAATAGTTGAACTTTCTGAACCATATTCAACTAAAATGGATTCACTTAATTTTAGTTTGTTTGTTCTATCACATCCTTATGAGAAAGTAAATGAGGTAACCTTACAACTAAATTATTCACAACTTACTAAAACAGTCTATGTTCCTGTTGCTAAAACTCCATGGTGGACTTATCCAGTAATATCAGCAGCAGGAATATTAGGATTTATCATTGGTTCTAAATAAACACACTTATATAGATTTTTAATAGAAAGGAATAATTATGGATTGGGTTGCAATTATTATAGCGTTACTTACACCAGCAACTGTATTTGGTGCTACCTATTTGGTTCGTAAATATAAACCTAAAATTTCAGGACAAATGATAGTTATTGTTGTAGTCCCTGTATTTAGTGCAATGATAACAGTAGCCACTCAGTTAGTAATTTCTACTGAAGTGAGTTCAATCGTTCAAATGATACTAGGACTGGTTTCGGTATTTGCTAGTCAAGTTATAATTCAAACTAACAATGCAAGACAGGAAAAAATTGTTGAAAACGGTGAAATACCAGTACAATAAGGATTATACAATGGAAACTGAACAACTATTACGAGAACATCTTTTTGGTGACAAATTCTTTGATTTTAAATCAAAAACCCTTGTTGATCCACATAAGAAATTGTCATTGCGTGAAGCAAGTTCAAACACTATAAATCGTATTGTAATGCATTGCACTGACGCCCCATCTTGGTCTCCAGAGAGATTAAGTGAATTTTTTATTACTGAACGACAGTTTCCAATATGTGCATATCATTACTATGTAATGGCAGATAAAATATATGCAATGGTAGGTGAGAATATAATCACTTATCATGCTGCACCATACAATACACACTCAGTTTGTTTTAGCATTGATTTCTTTGCATCAAATTATGAGAAAAGAAATATTAAAATACTCCCTGATGTCTATAGAAATGCTTTATTGACTGCAACTTATTTATGTTTGAAATTCAAGGTTCAACCTAGTATGTTGTTTGGGCATCGTGAATTACAGTTTACTGGTTGGAATTGGGCAGGTCCAGCAAATAAGAATAAAGAACTGCGTAAGATATGCCCAGGGTTGACGATTAATATGGATATATTTCGATATACCATTTCAAGAATGATACAAGAAGCACTAAATTATATAAATAAGCATACTGGTGAAGAGGCGTTAACTGTTGATGGTATATTTGGACCAAAAACTATTAAAATATTTAATGAGTTTGTATGTCTTTAATTGAGTTATTGAATAGAAACGGTGTTAAAAACAATCAGTCTGGAGGTTATACACCAAAAGTATCTCTAAAGCAGGTAAAAATAGCTTCCAATGTTTCTATGGAAGCCATTTCTGTTATAGATGCATATGTAGGTGAAAAATTAGACAGAAAAAATTTAGTCTATCGTGGAGATACAGGTGCTGCAGGTCATCTTGAAGATGATGAGGTAAAATTTATCATTATTTGTCTTGCAGTTAAGATAGATGAAGAAACTATTTTCAATACCATTAAAGAGGAGCGTGAAAGAAATGGCAAACAAGTTCCTCTTATTCGCACATTAGCATATTATCGTAAGAAATATGCTGATTTAATTGATGAAGTATGGGTAACTGTTGCCACACGTATTGGTGAAGTTTATTCTTTTACTGATAAAGTTTATCGTCTTTCAAGATACAATGAATTAGCTACTGCATTGGAACAATATGTAGTCCCCAATATAAAGAATGGCGATGTTGACAAAACACTTCTTCAAGCAACTAATATTTATATGAATGCATTGCGTAATATTAATGCTGAAATGGGTGGTGTTACACTGGAAAAAGCTAGTTCCACAAAGAAACTACCTGAACATGAGATACCAACTGTAGAAGGTGAAGTTGATGTGCAAAAGGTTCTTGAAGATTTAGTTAAGAAAAGGTTTGAGAATCAGTTACCAGAAAAAAGGAAGATAGAAGATGGTGTCGGAACTTCAACTACAACAACTTCTTGAACAGAAAATTGAAAAATTAAGTGAAAAAGAGTTTTATGTTTTTCTATTAGAAAAATGGAGAATTAGTTCAGGCGAATATAAGGGTGAGCGATTTGGATTAAAAGATACACCTTATTTAGTTGATGTTGTTAAAGATGATTTTCCATATAGAGTTTTAAAAAAATCAGCACAATCGAGAATTAGTGAGGTTGAAGTTGCAAGAGCAATATTCAAAATTATTAACAAGAAGCGAAATGGACTTTACACGTTTCCTGCGGGTGAGCAAATGGAACAGTTTGTTGATGCAAGAGTGCGTTCAGCTATTATCCAGAATCCGTTTCTTGCGTCAAAGGTTACAGGAAGCCTCAATCTCAAGAAAATCTCACTTGCCAATAGAGAATTATATTTTAGAGGTGTCCAAAAGAGACGTCAAATTATTACCATTGATGCAAGCGATTGGACTGGAGATGAAATAGATGAATACGATGATGAGGGAGCAGTCTATACACTTACTAAACGATTATTTGCAAGTAAGAATCCCACAATATCCTTATTCTCTACGCCAACCTTTCATGGAGTTGGAATCAGTCTTCTTTATTATGGCTCTGAGTCTCAAAGAGAACGTGGCAGTGACCAACGAGTGTGGACGATTAAATGTGAGCACTGTGGAAAATTCAATGAAGATTTAATATGGGAAGAAAATATACGTGATTTAAATGAAGGAGATATAAAATTCTCTTTCTATAAACCTAATGTCATTACTATATGCAGAAAATGTAAAGAACCTATTGACCGTTTATCAACCAATGGTAAATGGGTAGCAAAATTTAAGGATAATTCTGATTATTGTCATGGTTATAGCATATCCAAATTATTTAATGTTAATGCAGACTTAAATACAATGATGTTAGACTCCAAAGACCCTCTGAAGGAACAGGAGTTTAACAATTCAGATTTAGGCAGACCTTATGAACCAAAAGGAAGTAGGTTAACTGATGATGTAATTAGCAATGCTAGAGGAAATCATTCGATAGTTCTTTCATTGCAAAAAGTAAGGTCTTTTAGTGGTTTTGATATTGGTGCAAAAATACATGCTATTACTTCAGTTGTAGAAAATGATATTAATGTAGTTAAAAATATTCAGGAACTAGACGGATGGGATGATGTTCCATATTATTTAAAGAATATGTCAACCTATATTAGTATTTTTGATGCTAATCCTGATACAAAGGAAGCATCTGAAATACAAAAGGAATTTGAGAATGTATGGTTAGCGTATTTTATCCAAAATATGGAAGGTAAAACAGAAAAGTTCAATCTGAATTATGATGATGGTTATATCTACATCAATAGAACATTAATGATGGCAACTGTTTCTGATTTAATTTATGCAAAGAATATTCAGTTTCCCAGAGATATTAGAAAAGTTCGTGATTTTTATGAACAACTTAAATCTCCAATTAAAGCAACCAAACAAGATGTTCATGGAAATTATGTCACCTTTTACCCTAAAACTAAAATACCAGACCATTATTATTTTGCATTATTGTATAATGTAGTAGCAACTCAAATGAAAACATCGGTTGCTAAACTAGTTTATGCTAAAACAATAGGACGGTTATGAGTTTCTCAACATTATCAGGATTAGTAAGAAACACACTGCAAAAGCAGTTACCAGTCACTCAAAATCTTTATGGATTAGATGACTGGTGGGAAATGCATAAATTTGAATGTATTAAAAATTGGTATTGGTATTTTGGACGACATGCTTTATTTATGCGCCAGTACGATGGTGAACGTCAAAGCGATTATCTTAAACGAGTTCAGACTGCTACTATTGAAAATCAAATCAAACCTATTATTGATTTAGAGATAGCATATTTATATCCAGTTGATTCTCCAAAGAGATATATTCAACGCAATGAAGAAGTTGATGCTGATTTAATGACTTTTATGAAGCAGAACGTATGGAATTATAAACGTGAATCTGTTCTTGATGATAAAAAAGCATTAAATACATTAGTAACTGGATTTTCAGTTCTTCAACGGCAATTAATGGATATGCGAACAAATAAATTGTTCGTTTTGGCTGACGATGGTTTGACTAAAGTTAAATATGGTAAAATTACTAAAAGGGTATTGGATTCTTGCTTTACTGCAGCAATTCCATATATAGATGAGAATAATGTTGCATATCCCGACAGACTCGGTGCTGTTATTTATATAGCAGACCAAGACAACTATATTGGTAATGCTCAGGTAATGAAACTTCTTGGCAGAGAGTTAAAGCAATATAAAATATGTGAAATTGTTACAGATGATATTTGGTTGAGATGGGTTAAAGATGAAAACAGTAATAAAGACTGGGTTCAACAAAATACATTTGTTGGAACAGAATATCAGAATAGGAATCCATTTGGTGATGTAAATATACCTTTTACAGTTTACCCAAACACGGGTGATCCATTTTTAGTAGAGGGTGAATCTGAGGTTAGTGGATTGAGTTCTATCAATAATGAATTAAATGAACTTGGTTCTGGAGATAGTGAGGTAATTGGTTATCATCAAAATCCAATTCTTCATGCCCATAATATTAAACTGCCTGATGGTTTCGTTAGACGTAAAAATACTGTTCTTGAATCAGAGGGAAAAGATGCAAAATTAGAATATGTGATATGGGATGGTAAACTCGAATCATCTGAAGCTCGTCAAAAATCTTTACGTCAGGTAATGTCTAATGTTTCTGCAGTTTCTCTATTGTCTAGAGGATTTTTAAGTGAAATTGGTCAAATACGTTCTGGTCCACCTTTAAAAGCAATGTTTAATTCAGAACGCTCAATGATGTCACGTAAATTCAAGTATTTCTCTGATTCTGAATGTAGGGATATGCAAGCTGATATAAAGTTCTGGGAAAAATCAACTGGAGCTAATCTCAAGATAGATAAAACAGTTTCATTTCACGCTGATTTTGACAAGGATTTCTTGGGTATTGATGAACTGTTGAATAAAGAAATAGCAGTAGCTGGTGTTCAGGGTGGAGTTGATGATATTAAAGAAAATTTATATGCTGAACATCCTGATAAAACTGAAGCAGAAATTAATGAAATTTATCAAAGAATTTTAAAGAATAAACAATCAGGACAACAAAATAAACAATCTCAACAACGTTCTGATTTGAACAAACAAGGAAATAGTGCGGAGTAAAAATGAATAACCAGAAAAATAAAGTATTACCATATGATCCAAAAACAACCTATACAGGTAATGTTCTTTGGTTCAGTGATCAAAGAGGTTATGGATTTATAGAAACAGATGAGTTAAAAATAGATGGAAAATCAGCTAGTATATTTGCTCATTTTAGTAGAATAAATTCAGGTGAAAACTATAAGACACTTTCTAAACAGCAGAAGGTTTCATTTGAAATAGCGGAATCTGAAAAAGGTTTAATGGCGGTGAATATTCGTGAGTTTAAGGTAATTAAAACAAATTCAACAGTAATTAATCAATTAACGTAAAGGAGTAGAAAAATGGCACTCGTGAAATTCGGACAAGTGACGCTCAATGTGGATAATGTTCCAGACGGACATATTATAATTTCAGAGGCAGAGCATGCTAATTTAAAGCAATCTGC
>Ga0172380_10005796_pt1 | contig 14722 bp, 17 predicted proteins | sample Leawe162metaG_FD_119747 | JGI IMG/M metagenome (GOLD analysis project Ga0172380, IMG submission 119747) | Leachate microbial communities from a municipal landfill in Southern Ontario, Canada - Leachate well 162 metaG | ecosystem: Engineered > Solid waste > Landfill > Unclassified | place...
ATATCCTTTCTTCCTCAAGAAATATATTTCATCTCGTTCGCCGTTCGAAAAGTGCGAGAACTTTTTTTTGGTTTTTCATTAATTCATTTTACCAAAACATTCTAATTCAGATGAGAATTCGCCTTTACAAAGGTCGCAAAATTAATTAGCGCTCACAGAAATGATGAGCGCCAAATTATGCTTAAATTCATTGGATTTGTTGTTTTTTTGCTGGTTCTGTTTTTTTCGATGCCGGAGATATTGCCTCTTCTAGGGTTGTTTATCAACCTTCTTGGAGCATTGATCTGCGTGGCGGCAGCTGTTTTTCTTGTTTTGGTTGCGGTAGCCGTCATCGCCGTGGTCCTTTTGGCAGTACTGATGGTTTCCATCATCGTGGCTGTCCTGTCCGCTATCGGTTGGCTGGTCTCCAGCGCTTGGAACGCTTTGACCCCTTCGGCGATTAGCATCAACGGACAGCAGGGATTGCTCTTATTGTTGTCCGTGCTCATTTGCATTGAAGTTTTCAAAGCTCGCAAAGCGTGCAAACAAGCCAAAAAGACAGATGATCCAAAAGTTTTTAAGTCCTGAAATATTTTCAGGGAACTCGCCAACAGGCGGGTTTTTGTTTTATAAATTTTTGCAGATGCCGCCTGCCTGGAGTATCGGCACAGAGCCTTTTTGTTTCAAGCGAATTATGATAAATTGAATTAAATTTAATTCAATTTTAATTTTTCTAGATTATGGTGAAGCGCAATTACAAAATTGTTGTTTCGGGGGCGGCTACGGTTAACCATTGCTGCGACTGCGTGGAGGAGATAACCAAAGACCTCGGCCGCCAGGTGGCCGAACACGGTTGTGTTTTGGTGACAGGCGCGACCACGGGAGTCCCTTATTACGCGGCGCTCGGCTGCAGCGAAGCCGGCGGTTTTAACATCGGATTTTCTCCGGCCGCTACCGAGAATTCCCATCTAAAGACCTACAAATTGCCGGTCAAACCGTTCGATCTGATGATCTATACGGGAGCCGATTATGTCGGCCGCAATGTCATCATGACCAAGTGCGCCGACGGCGTGATCGTGGTTTGCGGCAGAATGGGAACGGTGCACGAATTCACCACGGCTTTCGAGACCAAAAAGCCGTTGGCCGTTCTGGAAGGAACGGGAGGGTTCGCGGACAAAGCGAGATTCATTTCCGATGTCCCTTGCCGCGGAGTTAAAAATATCATTTACGAAAAGGATCCCCATAAGATAGTCGAAAGGCTTATTGCCTTGATCGATAAAGAGAAAAAATTAAATGGCGAGGTTAAACTTGGGCAGTAAATTTGCTCATTTTTAATATCGCCGGACAAACAGTATGCCAGCCAAAAAAAAGACCAAAAAAGCTATAGCGAAGAAACCAGTTAAGAAAGCCAAACCGATCAAGGCCAAAAAAATTCCTGCGAAGAAAAAGATCGTCAAAAAGCCTTTGAAAGTTTCCGTTAAAAAATCATTGAAGCCGAAAGAGAAAACGGAAGGCAAGTTGATCGGCCGGGTCGTTCACTATTTTGATAAAATAAAAGTCGGGGTCATCAAATTAAGCGGCGATCTGGCCGCGGGAGATACCATCAGGATCGTTGGAGGGGAGGATACCGATTTCAAGCAAGCGATCAGATCGATGGAGATGGACCACGAGAAGATAAATAAAGCGAAAAAGAAGCAGGTGATCGGCTTGAAAATAAATAAAATGGCCAGAGAAGGATACAAGGTTTACAAAATGTAGTTTTGGCTGGCCGGTTGTTTAACGTCTGACGTTCTCGGTCTCTCAAAAATATGGAGATAATAGCTGATTTTCACATCCACTCTAAATATTCCAGAGCTACCAGCAAGGACATGGAACTGGAGCCCTTGGACAGATGGGCGAGAATGAAGGGGATCCAGGTTTTGGGAACCGGAGATTTCACTCATCCTCTTTGGTTCGATAATTTGAAAAACAAGTTGGAGCCCGCCGAGCCGGGGGTTTTTGTTCTGAAAGATCAAAAGATAGAGAGATCAAAAAAGACGCGTTTTATCCTGACCTGCGAGATCAGCTGCATTTATACCAAGGGCGGGAAAGTGCGCAAAATACATATCGTTGTCTTTGCCCCTTCGCTTGAAGACGTGGCCAAGATAAACAAAGAACTCGGCGCTATCGGCAATATAAGATCGGATGGCCGCCCTATTTTGGGTTTGGACGCCAAGAAATTGGCGGAGATAATATTGAATGCCGCGCCGGACGCTTTTATCGTTCCTGCTCATATTTACACTCCGTGGTTTTCTTTGTTCAGTTCACGTTCGGGGTTCAACTCGATCGAGGAATGTTTTGAGGAATATGCCAAATATATTTATGCGGGGGAGATAGGCCTTTCTTCGGACCCGGCAATGAGCTGGGCCAATTCCGGGCTTGATAATATCGCGCTGATCTCCTCAAGCGATGCTCACTCTCCGGCCAAGCTTGGTCGCGAAGCCACTGTTTTTGATACGGAGATGAGTTATAAGTCTTTGGTGGAAGCCGTTAAGGCCAAAGACCCGAAAAGATTTTTGTATACGATCGAGTTTTATCCGGAGGAAGGCAAATATCACTACGACGGCCATCGCAGCTGCGACGTCTCTTTGTCTCCCCGGGAATCTAAAAAGTATAACAATTTGTGCCCCGTTTGCGGGAAGCCGCTGACCATCGGGGTTTTGAACAGGGCCGAAGAGCTCGCCGACCGTGAAAAAGGCTTTAAGCCCGAGGGAAGGATCCCTTTCAAAAGCTTAGTCCCTTTACAGGAGATAATCGCCGGGTCTTTCGGGGTTGGAACGGCTTCTAAAAAAGTTGGATCGGCGTATGATCAAATGATCAGGGAATTCGGTCCGGAGTTTGATATATTGTTAAAGAGAGATGTCGAGGAAATGGCCAAGTCCGTTCCGTCCAGAATAGCGGAAGGGATCTCCCGCGTGCGGAGCGGACAGCTTAATATTAAACCGGGATATGACGGCGTCTTTGGGAAAATAGATATTTTTTCCGAAGAAAAAAATAATAAGATCATTCGTCAAGAAACACTTTTTTAAATGAAAATAAAAGACGTACTCCAATCGGATCTGAAATATAAGGGCATGGCCATTTTTTTGCTGTTCACGATCTCGATCGTTTTTCTTGTGTACAGCCAATATATAAAGATAGCCGGAGAGATGGAGGCGATCAATGAAGTTTATTCTTACGATCCGGCGCAAACCCCGCCCGATGAATACAAGATGATCTTTGTCGGCGATATTATGCTCGACAGGGGAGTGGAGATGAAGGTCAAGGAATACGGTTCGGGCAATTATAAATTTCCTTTCGAGAATATCGCCGGTTATCTTAAGGGAGCCGATTTGGCCATAGGCAACTTGGAAGGCCCTGTTTCCGACAAAGGATATAACGTCGGCAGTATCTATTCTTTCCGCGATGATCCTGCGGCCATAGGCGGCTTGGAATATGCTGGGATCGATCTTGTTTGCTTGGCGAACAACCATATGTTCGATTATACGCGCGATGCGCTGGAAGATACTTTCAGCCGCTTGGAAGGAGCCGGCATTAAATATACCGGAGCCGGAACATCTCGAAGCGCGGCCTTGGAGCCGAAGGTTTTATCTGTCGGGCAAACGAAGATAGCTTTCTTGGCTTTTACAAAATTAGGGTCGGAGAGCTGGCAGGCGCAGGAAAATTCTTCCGGCTTGGCCTGGCTTACAGATGATAATGTTAAGACCAGCGTTGCCAAGGCTAGAAGCAAGGCGGATGTAGTGGTTGTTATGTTTCATTTTGGGGACGAATATAAGCCTCTTTCCAATTCGGACCAAAAACATTACGCCCATTTGGCGATTGATTCCGGGGCGGACCTGGTCGTTGGCCATCATCCCCACGTCAGCCAGGAGACTGAAAAATACAAAGGCAAATATATCGCTTATTCTTTGGGCAATTTTGTTTTTGACCAGGATTTTTCCGAAGAGACCATGAAAAGCCTGGCTTTGGAAGTGTCGGTCAGCAATAAAAAAATAAAAACGGTCTCGACCAGACAGATCAAGATCAACAAATTTTACCAACCGGAGCTGGCGGATTAACTCGGAAAATGTCCCTGCTTCCATCCGTTGAAGCTCGGTCGCCTAGGTTACTTTTAAGGAGCCCTTTTTTTATTGGTGAAAAATGTTTGACAATTTGTTGATTATATTTTATATAATAGCTGTTTTCTTTTACATAATAGCAGTAAACAAATAAGCTGCTGTATTGATATAATGAAAAAAATATTTCTGGCGCTGGTTTTATCGATCATCATTTTGGGCAGCGGAAATAAGGCTCTTGCCGGTAATGTCTTTATTCCTGCTTCAAAGGAATGTATCGCCGGATTCGACGTAAAAGATTTCTTGTCCATCATTAACGAAGAAAGGGGAAAAGCGGGACTGAAACCTTTGGCTGGGAATGAGATGCTTGGCAAGGCGGCCGATATGAAGCTCAAAGATATGATAAAGTTAAAGTACTTTGGCCATATCAACAAATACGGGACCAGCCCTTGGGTGTGGGTGAGCCTGTCAGGATATAAGTTCAGGAAAGCCGGAGAGAATCTGGCGGTTGGGTACGGTAACGCCAGGCAAACCGTTGCCGCTTGGATGAATTCTCCTTCTCATAAGTCGAATATTCTAAACAGACAATATAAGGATGTCGGGTTTGCGATAGGGATTTTAAGACTTGAAAATGGTGAATGGGGAGTGGCGGTAGTCCAGGAATTTGGCGGATAGAGACCAATGCAGCAATAGTCAAAGCAGAGAGGAAACCCCTCCCTGTTTTTTTATAATACCTTCGGATAAAGATGATTTGATAATGGAGCAAATAAAAAATGGCCTAAGCGTCTCGCTCAGGCCATTTTTGGAGAGAGGTCAGTCTTGCGGACTAGTCCTCTTCTTCGGTATAAAAGTCATCGCTGCGGAGCATAACGCCCACCACCGCCATTACGAGCGAGATCATGAATAATAGCCCAGTAAAATTTCCGGAGTTATACCACGGGACGCCATCAAGTTCTTCAAAATATGCGCTTTTATCGTCGAAACTTTTCGCAACAATATTTTTATACGAATATTGTTCGGTATAGCTGATCAGTCCGGCTCGATTTTCTATGAAGGCCCAGTACACCTTTTCGACAACGGTTTCGTTGTCGGCGCCGTTGGGAAAAGTTTGGTATCGAACAGCTGAATATATTTGTTCGTTTTTTGGAACAAGAGATAGAAATTGTTCCGCTGAATTTATAGATATCTGCGGGGCGCCTATACCTCCCGCTCCCGCTCCACCCCAACCGATAGCCTGGATATAAACAAATTTGTTTTCTAACCCTTGGACTTGGGCGGCGTTTTCGATAGATTGTTTGAAATCTATCTTGCGGACGATTAAGTAATTAACCGATTCCGCCCCTAGTTTTATGGAGAAAAATATGCCGACAAGACTTAAGATAATGATGGCTGCGCCTAATCTTTTATACATATTTTTTAAAATAACAGCAGATACCCGTTGGCAAGGGTCTGCTTAAGAGTTAAACAGATACCCCGACTTTTGTTTCGGTATCTTTGCGGGAAAATACCATAAAAGTTGTCTGCTGTCAATTTGCGGACAGGGATCAGGGCGACAGATTCCTTGACAATGGAGTTTTTTGCGGGTTAAGATGAATTCTTATGGAAGAAATATCTATTGAAGCTACAAAACTTTTTCAAATTGGCGCCTTTCCGGTGACCAATACTTTTTTGTTGATCTTGTTGATAGGAGGATTGCTGTCCCTCCTGTTTTTTTTGGTTTTTAGAAAAAAGAGCCTTTGGCCGGGGAATACCCAGAATTTTTTGGAATGGATATTGGAAAGCTATCTTAATTTTATCGATACGGTAACGCACAACCGGGCCAAATCGGAAAAGGTTTTTCCGATCGCCGTCAGCCTGTTTTTGATGGTCCTTTTGTCCAATCTGGTGGAACTTATGCCGGGACTGGGAGTTTTTCCAATCCTGCGCTCGCCCAGCTCGGATATAAATTTTACCTTGGGACTGGCCATTCTGTCGGTAGCTTTTATTAATTTTTCATCGATCAAGGAACTCGGATTTTTTTCTTATATAAAAAGATTTTTTGATTTGAGAAGCCCTGTCTTGTTTTTCGTCGGAATTTTGGAGGGGCTCGGGGAGTTCACCAGAATAATTTCCCTGTCTATGAGGCTGTTCGGGAATTTGTTCGCCGGAGAAACATTATTGATAGTGGTGGCCACCGGCATCCATTGGAGTCTGGCTTATTTCGTGCCGTTGCCGTTCTTGGCCCTGGAAATATTGGTCGGGTTCATCCAGGCTTTTATTTTTTCGTCGTTGATAGTGGTTTTCTATACGACCGCCACGGTTTTGCATGGAGAATGATCAAAAGAAAAGTTTTTTGTACGCCCTGGGGCTGGGAACGCAAATGGGATTGCTGGTTGCGCTGCCGCTGATAGTGTTTTTGTTCTTGGGAATATTCTTGGACAAAAAATTCGATACCGCGCCGTTGTTCCTGATATCGCTTGTAATTTTTTCAATTGTTGTTACAATCTTCGATGTTCGCTGTCTGATATTGCCGTTTATCGAAAAGAATTCACAAAAAAATAATCAAAATAATCAAAATAAAAAATAAATTAAAATACTATGGAAACAGAAAGCATGAAAGAATTAGCAGTTGCCTTGTCGATCGGTTTGGGAGCTTTAGGCCCGGCCATCGGCGTCGGTTTGATCGGTAAAGGAGCCATGGAAGCCATGGGACGCAATCCGGAAGCCGCCGGCAAGATCCAGACCGCCATGATCTTGGCCATTGCCTTTGCCGAAGCCATCGCTATTTACGCGCTGGTCATCGCTTTGATCTTGAAATTCGTTTAGTTTTTAGCCGCGGAGGCCTTTCGCGGGAAGTTCAAATCCCCGCGAGAGGCCTTTCCGATAAATTTTATCATTTATGTTGGGAATCGATTGGAAAATTTTATTAGGCGAGATGATCAATTTTTTGGTCGTTCTGTTTTTGTTGAAAAAATTCGCTTTAGGGCCGTTTTTGAAAATATTAAGGGAGAGGAAACAAAAGATCGAAGAAGGATTGGAAAGGTCCAAGGTCGCCGAGGAGAAGATAAAAGAGATCAGGGAGAAGAGAGAAGAGATCATATCCAAGGCCCAGCAAAAAGCTTTGGAAATTTTTGATAAAGGAAAAAAGAAGGGCGATGAAAAAATAAGGGAATCTATCCTTTTGGGAGAACAGGAGAGGCTTAACATCCTTCAGTCCGCCAAAAAAGAGACCCAGCGGGAGATAGACAAAATGAAGGATTCCGAAAGGGAAAAAGAAATAAACGCCGCGCTGGACCTGGCCGAGAAGATCTTAGGGGAAAAACTTGACGCCCAGAAAGACAGGGCGTTGATAAACAAGCTTTTAGCCGCTCAGAAATAATGGAAAACGAAGCTAAAACTTTTGCCAAGGCTTTTGCCGCGGCTTTAGAAGGAAAAGACGAAGGCGGGCAAAAGCAGACCGCCCGTAATTTTTTGGAGGTGGTTGCCCGCAAGAAAAAAACATATCTTCTTCCCAAAATTTTAAAAGAGCTGGAGATGATCGAAAAAGAAAGCGAAGCGGTCCTGGTTCTTGCCAGGGATTTGGATCAGGGGGCGAAAGAAGAAATAGAGGAAAATTTAAAAGTAAAATTAGGCCGGGATAAAAAATTCAAGGTCGAGATAGACCAATCCATCATCGGCGGATTTAAAGCTAAGACTAACAACTTTTTAATTGATTCTTCAATAAAGACGATTATTGAAAATATCAGGAAAAAATTAGTTTAATCCGGGACTTAGGGTTAAGCCCCGCAAATAATATGGAAATTTTAGACTATTTAAAAAAAGAAATAGAAAATCTGGATTTCAATTCCCAAAAGGAAGAGATCGGCCAGGTGATCGAAGTTAAAGACGGAACCGCCAAGATCAGCGGCCTTTTGAACGTGAGCTCGATGGAGATCATTAAATTTGAAGGAAAGGGAGAGGAAGTTTTAGGCATAGCTTTGAATCTGGAAGAAACGGAAGTGGGAGCCATCATTTTAGGAGAAGATTCCAAGGTCAGGCAGGGAGATATCGTCAGGAGAACGGGAAAGGTCATTTCCGTGTCGGTGGGAGAAGAAATGATCGGCCGCGTGATCGATCCTCTCGGACGGCCTCTGGACGGCAAAGGGAAAATTGAAACAAAGGAGTTCGGGTTGATAGAAAAGATCGGACCGTCGGTTATCGAAAGAGAGGCGGTGGACTACCCTTTGCATACGGGCATAAAAATAGTCGATAGCCTTATCCCGATCGGGAGAGGGCAGAGAGAACTGCTTTTGGGAGACAGGATCTCTACCAAAAGTTCAGTTGCTATTGATGTTATTTTGAACCAAAAAAATGAAGCCAGAAGGCCGATCTGCATTTACGTGGCCATCGGACAGAAAAGATCAAAAATAGCCCGCACTATCGAAATATTGGAAAAGAGCGGAGCCATGGAATACACGATCGTCGTGGTCGCCGCTTCGGCCGACCCGGCATCTTTTTGGTATTTGGCTCCTTATTGCGGAGCCGCGCAGGGAGAATATTTTATGAACAGCGGACGCGATGCGCTGGTGATCTACGATGATCTGACCAAGCACGCTTGGGCTTGGAGAGAGGTTGCTTTGATCTTGAGAAGACCGCCGGGCCGCGAAGCTTATCCGGGAGATATCTTTTATCTGCATTCTAGGCTGTTGGAAAGAGCCGCCAGATTAAGCAAAGCAAAAGGCGGCGGGTCTTTGACCGCGCTTCCGATCATCGAAACGCAGGCAGGGGACATAACCGCTTACGTTCCGACAAACGTTATTTCCATTACCGATGGCCAGCTGTTTTTCGATGCCGGTTTGTATCTTAAGGGACAGCGTCCGGAAATTAATGTAGGGCTTTCGGTTTCCAGAGTCGGTTCAGCCGCCCAGACCAAGGCTATGAAGAAAATAGCGTCCACTTTGAAATTGGAGCTGGCGCAGTTCAAAGAGCTGGAAGCATTCTTGGAATTTGCCGAGGAAGTGGATCAGGAGACCAGAAACAAAATAGAACGCGGACAAAGGATGATGATGCTTTTGAGACAGGATGAAAGAGCTCCTTTGCCTTTTGAGAAAGAAGTTTTGAGCGTTTACGCGGCCGTTAAAGGACTGTTGGACAAGGTCAAATTATCCGACATCAAACAGGCGGAGAAAGATATTTTCGAATATTTTGAACTGATGAAGCCGGAAGTTATGGCTAACATTAAAGCCAGCAGAGATCTTAGCCCCGAAGTTATCTCGGAGCTTGAGAAAGGAATAAGGGAATCCTTGAAAAAATATGAAGTCTAAGGAGATCAAGCAGAAAATAGGCTCGGTCCAGAACATTTCCAAGATCACTAACGCGATGGGGCTGGTTTCGGCCGTTAAGATGGGAAAGGCTCAGACCTTGGCTCTCAACTCCAGGCCTTTCGCCCTGCGGGTTTATCAGATATTGAAAAAATTGAGCCAGCATCAGAAAAGAGAAGGCGCCGCCAATTTTTATTTTAAAGAGAGGGGCGAAGGGAAGATACTGGCCGTGGTGGTCAGCTCGGATAGAGGATTTTGCGGGCCGTTCAATAAAAGTATTTTGAATTTCGCGCAAAAGAAAATAAAAGAAATGGCGGAAGGGTCGGTTGTGGAGATAATGGCCATAGGCAAGAAATCTTCCTCTTTTTTCAAGAACAAGGGACATAAAGTAAGGTTCGAGTTCAGCGGGATCGGAGATTTCGGAGAACTTGACGAAGTGAGGCCGATCGCCGAACTGCTGGCCAAAAATTTCGAAAAAGAATATAAAAAGGTCTATCTTATTTTCACCAATTTTGTAACGACCCTCAACCAGGAGCCTTGTATGATACAAGTTCTGCCGGTGAAAGAAGATATTTTCGAAAAGCTTTTGAAACAACATGCCCCGAAAGGATCGAAAGACATGGAGCCGGAGCCTTATTTGGAATATGTTTTCGAACCCGGCGCCAAGGAAATTTTTGAGAGCTTGGTGCCGGAGCTTGTCACTTTTGAGATATACCATTCTATCTTGGAAGCTAACGCCTCGGAACATTCGGCCCGTATGATCGCCATGAAAAATGCTTCCGACAATGCCAAAGAGATCACCAAACTTTTAATTTTGGATTATAACAAAGCCAGGCAGGAGCAGATCACCTCCGAACTGGGAGAGATAACTTCAGCCAAAGAGGCGATATCATAACGAGGTTGTAGGAATTAGCTTGTAGCTTGTAGATGTCTCGCTTCGCGAGAGAGGAATATATAATAATCCTTTCTTGCCGAAGGCAAGGCTCCTACAAGCTACCAGCTACAACCTACAAGCTAAAGATGTATGGCAAAAATAGTTCAAATATTGGGACCGGTAATAGATATTGAGTTCGAGGACAACCTTCCTCAAATGTTCAACGCTTTGAGCGTTAAAGGAAAGGATTTGGTCTTGGAAGTGGAACAGCATATAGGAGCCAATAAGGTCCGCGCTTTGGCCATGGGTCCGACCGACGGATTGAAAAGAGGGGACGAGGTCGTTGACACCGGATCGCCCATCAAAGTTCCTGTCGGCAAGGAGATATTGGGAAGAGTTTTGAATGTCTTGGGCCAGCCGATCGACGGCTTGGGAGAGGTCAAGGCCAATAATTATGCATCTATACACAGATCTGCTCCGACCCTTGAAGAGCAAAAAACAAAGATCGAGATCTTGGAAACCGGCATTAAAGCCATCGATCTTTTGACCCCGGTTCCAAAGGGAGGGAAGGTCGGATTGTTCGGAGGAGCCGGCGTGGGCAAAACGGTTTTGATCCAAGAACTTATCAGAAATATTGCCGCCGTCCATAAAGGCGTTTCGGTTTTTGTGGGCGTGGGCGAACGCTCCCGCGAAGGAAAAGATATCCTTTCGGATATGGAAAGCTCGGGAGTATTGAAAAATACCAGCCTTGTTTTCGGACAAATGAACGAAACCCCGGGAGTGCGTTTCAGGATAGGACTGACCGGACTGACCATCGCCGAGCACTTCAGAGACCAGGAGAAAAAAGATACGTTGCTTTTTATCGATAATATTTTCCGTTTTGTGCAGGCGGGCTGCGAGGTTTCCACTTTGCTGGGCCGCATTCCTTCGCAAACCGGCTACCAGCCGACTTTGTTCTCGGAGGTCGGTGCTTTACAGGAGAGGATCACTTCGACCAAGGACGGGTCCATCACTTCCATCCAGGCGGTCTATGTTCCGGCTGACGATCTGACCGATCCGGCCGTGGTTTCCACCTTTTCGCATTTGGACGCCACCATTGTTTTGTCCCGTTTGATCGCGGACTTGGGAATTTATCCATCCATCGATGTTTTGGAAGGAACCTCGACCATTCTGGACCCGAGCATTGTCGGCCAGGAACATTATTTCGTAGCCAGCGAAGTGGTGAGGATATTAAAGAGATACAAAGATCTGCGCGACATCATCTCTATTTTGGGGGTGGAAGAGCTGTCCGAAGAAGACCGTTTGACCGTCCAGCGCGCCAGAAAGATCCAGAAATTCTTGTCCCAGCCTTTTTATGTAGCCCAGATATTCACCGGCAAAGAAGGCAAATATGTTCCTCTTAAAGATACGATAGAAGGGTTCAGGAAGATCGTTTCCGGCGAGATGGATTCGAAGAAGGAAGAAGATTTTTATATGAAGGGCGGCATTCAGGAAGTCGTCTAAAGAAAAATTATGAAACTGAACATTATAAGCCAGGAAAAAATAGTTTTTCAGGGAGACGCTGTCTTCATAACTTTGCCCGGCTTGGCCGGAGAGCTTACGGTTATGGAAGATCATGTGCCGCTGATCACGCCTTTGAAAAGCGGGAAGATCACCGTCAAAGATACCCAAGGCAAAGAGTTTGTGTTCAATATAGAGAGGGGAGTTCTTGAAATCCAGCCCAAAGAAACTACCGTCCTGGTCACGGGAGAGATGTTTCTCTATTGCCAAGCAGGGGAACAATAGCCCGCATAAGAAAAGCATTTCAAGCTCAACCCGCCGATCCGCAAGGACCGGCGGGTTTTGTTGTAGCTCGAAGGTCGAGGGTAGAAGATCGAGAATAGAAAATAGAGGGTCGATATTCTGATATCGAACGTCGCACGTCGTTACGACCCTCTATCTTCGACATTCGACCTTCGAGGGTGGGCCTGTTGATATCCTTAAATAACCCTTATTTCTAATCAAAAAAAAGCTATTGACAAATAGGCCAACCACGACTATTATCTGATTTAATATGAATATCAAAGCCGTCCAAAACAATATTGTCAGATCCCATATCTCCACCACTAAAATGGGCGGCCATCTTTTTATTGGTTGTTCCAAAAATATATTCGGTCCAGGGGTTAGCAAAAAGAAAAAGTAGTTAAAATAAAAAGCGAATTTAACTAACCCCTGCGCAAGCGAGGGGTTTTGTGTAATTATGGAAAAAATTATGTTACAAGAAAAAAAATTTTATTTAACAAAGGAAGGCTTGAAGAAAATAACAAAAGAGTTCCAAGAGCTGAAGGAGCTTAAGCTGGCCAAAACCAGCGGAGACGTTCCCAAGATGCTGCAATCGGAAGACGTGAATATGGAATATCTGACGTTTCAGGAGGATATGGAAGCTTTGGAAAGAAGGATACAGGAGCTTGATCTGGTGCTGAAAAATTATGAGATCATCAAGCCTCCGGCTAAAGGAAAGGATGACACTGTTTATCTCGGGTCCAAAGTCTATTTGAAAGACGACCAGGGCAATAAGGTGGAGTATAAATTAGTCGGCACTTTGGAAGCTGATCCTTTCGACGGGAAGATCTCCAATGAGTCGCCCGTCGGCAAGGCTCTTCTGGGCCGTAAAGTCGGCGAAGTAGTTGCCATGATCAACGCGAACGGCCTTAATTACAAGATATTGAAGGTCTTCCAAGGAGAAGCATAGCCGCCCGCTGATACGATCCAATGGATCCATAGCTTTGCAATCTACCATGCCGCCGGGGACGTATTAGTTCCCCGGCGGTTTTGTTTATCCAAACGGGTTAAAAAGCCCGCATTGGGTTGTTGCCCCCCGGCGGCTTTTACAGGTAAAATAGACGCACTGGCAGCGGATCGATGTATATCTTCCGTTAATGCCTCAAAAACAAAAAAATGAGCAATCAAGATCTGGCTAAAATTTTATACGAGATAGGCGACATGCTTGAAAGCGAGGATGTCCCGTTCAAGCCATACGCTTACCAAAAGGCGGCAGTAACGCTGGACGTTCTGAAGGAGAACGTTTCGGCCATATACAAAAAAGGCGGACTGGAAGCTCTCGGGGAAATACCGGGAGTCGGGGACAGTATCGCCAAGAAGATAGAGGAGTATATCAAAACAGGCCGGATAAAATATTATGAAGAACTGAAGAAAAAATTGCCTGTAAAGTTCGAAGAGTTGATCTCGATAGAGGGAATGGGTCCCAAAAGGGCCAGGTTTTTATTTCAAAAGCTGGGCGTTACCAATATCAAAGATCTTGAGAAAGCCGCGAAAGCGAACAAGGTCGCCGGCCTGCCGGGGTTCGGGGCAACAACACAGGCGAACATTTTGCAGGGCATCGAATTTTTGAAACGGTCCAAAGGAAGATTTTTATTGAATGAGATATCGCCCAAGGCCCGTGAGATATATAACGATCTGATATCCCTTAAAGAGGTTGAAAAGATAGACCTTGCCGGATCTTTGCGCAGGATGAAAGAGACGATCGGCGATGTTGATTTTTTGGTCATTTCTTCGGAGCCGGAAAAAGTAACGGATTTTTTCGCTTCAATGCCGGATGTGGAGAAGGTTTGGGGCAAGGGAAGCACGAAAGCGTCGGTGAGATTGAAAGAAGGAATGGATATGGATTTGAGGGTTGTCCCCAAAAAAAGTTACGGTTCCGCTTTGCAATATTTTACCGGTTCCAAAGATCATAATATCAGACTGCGCAAAATTGCCATGGACAAAGGGTTGAAGCTTTCGGAGTACGGTCTTTTCAAGGGCGCGGAGATGATCGGAGGGGAGAGCGAAGAAGAGATATACAAGCTCTTGGGGATGGAATGGATAGCCCCGGAATTGAGGGAAAACAAAGGAGAGATAGAAGCGGCTCAAGCCGGAGATCTGCCGAAGATAATAGATTCCGGCCAGATCAAGGGAGATTTGCACTGCCATACAACTTGGAGCGGCGGAGAAAATACAGTGTCTGAAATGGCCGATAAAGCCATGGAATTGGGGTATCAATATCTTGGCATTTCCGATCATACCAAGTTTTTGCGTATCGAGAACGGGATGAATGAAAAACAGCTGGCAAGCCAGCGCAAAGAGATAGACGATCTGAACAGCGGCTTTGCCGCAAAAAATATTGGTTTCAAAATATTGCAGGGGGCCGAAACAAATGTTTTGAAAGACGGGTCTATAGATATAAAAGACGAAGCCTTGGCCAAGCTGGATTACGCCATAGCCGGAGTTCATTCCAACCTTAAAATGGAAAAAGAAGAAATGACGGAAAGGATTGTCAAAGCGATGAAAAATCCTTATATTAAAATCATATCCCATCCTACGGGAAGGATACTGAAAAGAAGAGAGGAGTACAGCATCGATCTCAATAAGATATTGAGGGCCGCGAAAGAGTTCGGGGTGGCTTTGGAGATCAATTCTTATCCTGAGAGGCTGGACCTTAACGACATCAACATAAGAAA
>Ga0172380_10005797_pt1 | contig 14721 bp, 9 predicted proteins | sample Leawe162metaG_FD_119747 | JGI IMG/M metagenome (GOLD analysis project Ga0172380, IMG submission 119747) | Leachate microbial communities from a municipal landfill in Southern Ontario, Canada - Leachate well 162 metaG | ecosystem: Engineered > Solid waste > Landfill > Unclassified | place...
GTTCGTTAAAGAACAAATCGAAACTATGATTAAAATGAGAGATGAAGCTGCTAGACAGAAGATCAAGAGCTTCACTAACGCTGAGACTAACACAGTCACTGCTAAATACTATACGATCCCTAGTTTAGATACCGAAACAGAACACGCATACGTAGTACAGTGTGGCACTGATCTACACACATTATTTGTAGAGAAAGACTTTGCTGGAGGGCCAACAGTCCAAAAGTACGTCGATGCCAAAAATAGGCTAGGTGCGGGCTGCTCTAGAGTAGACTACGCAGGTGAGTGGGTACCTAAAAACTTCAACGATAAATTCTACGAGTTGCCAGTTCCGTATGAAGCTAATTTGCGTTACATGTGTATACTCAAAGACGGTGTCTATAAAGGTTACTATAACAATGACGGCCCATTTACCAGGCCATAACAGGAGAAGAAGATGCGCGAGTGCACAAACTGTGGTGAAGACTTTGACAAAGAGGAGACTATCTGCCCTCACTGTGGTCATCACCACGTCAATGAGGAAACTAAGGAAGAGGAAGAACTAGACGAAGATGAAAAGTACGTAAAGAGTTCTTCTTACGTTTCAGATGCTGAAGCTGATGACGATGTTGGTGATAGCGATGAAGATGAATTAGGTTATCCAGATATTGACGATGAAGACGAAGATTAAATAAAAAAGCCTCCGAAAGGAGGCTTTTTTATTATTTATTTCTTTTCATCTTTAGGCGGCTCTTTCTTATCATCTTTCACTATAGACAGTTTAGCGTCTTTCTTAGGATTCTTCTCATCTTCTTTCGTAGGCTCTTTAACAGTCGGCGGTACTGGACAATTGTACAATGTCTGTACTGCCTGTTGCAGCCTAGTGTGTTGATCTAGAGGTATAGGCAATGTAGCTAAAGCCTGGCTGATCATTGACTTTGCGTGCTCACGAGGTCCTGGTGGTTGCTTCTGTAGTTGTTCGTTCATGTATACTCCTTTGTGAAGAATAATATCACTACGATAAACTAACTCGGCCTTGGTTTCAAGGCATCAGCTGTTACCATCTTATATGCTCTAGCTAGACGTTTTTTCTCTTCTTCAGTAAGATCAGTCCTGAACTTGTTAGCTGCTATGTACGCTTTAGCTTCGTCTACTGTCAGTCTTAACATAAATACTCCTTAAGTTAATAATCCATATCCACGAAGTGCAGTGTACACTTCATTTAACATTTGTTGTTCAGCTGCCGTGTACACCGCACCTGCAGCGACAGCTCCAGCTGAAGTGTATTGGCCTGCAGGAGTTGTTCCAAAGAATCCTACTTGACCATCGAACTGAGACTCACCCACTACGTGAAGAGTTAATCCTGCATCTTCTACATCAGCACCTGTACCGATTTTCAAAGCACCTTTGATATAGTTGTGACAGTCTACGTCCATGTAAATACCATGGATATTAGTCCCAACATCTCCGAAAGGCAATGAGAACTCATACCCTCTAAGGTTGTTTACTGTAGTATTACCATTAGGTAAAGCTAGAGCGTTACATAACCTAACATAGTCGACTGTACCACCACTTGGAGCACCTGCATCTAAGCTTAATGCGAATGTAGCGCCTGCAATTCTATCTACAGTAGCTCCAGCTCCTACAGTTAGCACTGCAGGTAAACCTAGAGCAGAAATACCTAAGAATGCAGTGGTTACTGTGCTGTTGTCACCGATGCTGATTAATGCAGCAGTGTTTACACCTAAAGTGTCTGCGTTCGCTATAGTCTCATTTGCACCAATAGTAGGTGAACTGATTAAGTTATGGATAGATGCTGGAGAGCCGCCGCCATCAACCAAAGTTTTACTAGCAAAAGCTTGTAACGCACCTAGAGACAGGGATCCTGAAAAGGAAAGTGCACCGTTGATATTTACATCGCCCTCGAAGTTAGCTGCTTTCTTGCTACCTGCATTCACACCACCAGCAAAATTGGTAGGACCAAAAATATCTTGAGGATTGGAACCGGTACCAGTAATAGTTACTGTAGTATTAGGTCCCACAGTAAGGTGAGCATCTATAGCATTTTTAATTTGTGTAGCTGTACTAACTCCGTCCTCGATTTGGACGTGAATAGCATTACCACCAGTAAAGGTTACAACTTCTGCCCCTGCAGTAGCTCCTGCAGTATATTCGATAGAAATTGTGTTTCCAAACTCACCTGTTTGAATAAACTCAATTGTCAAATCTTGTTCTTCTAGAAAAGCTTTTTCGCCTGCATACACTGTAACATTATTCATGTTTACATCTAAACCTACAGAGTAGTTTCTAGCTAAATCAACGTTTGGATTAACGATGATCCCGTAGAAACCATCTACACTGTTTATATTTGGCTGAATAGCTAAAGCATTGTAGTTATCACCGATGTCTCCAGTGATGTTGTTAAAGTCAGCGAACACATTGATTGTATGGTTGACGTTCCTAGCATTGATTGTACTTTGGAATATGTTCATATAGTCAGCATCACGCATGTTGAAGCCTGCGTGAAAAGCGAGTACTCCTGCACCCACATCTCCTGCATTACCATACATGTTCCAACCACGCAAGTTATCTCTGACCTTACTAGACGTACTCATGTTCAGGCCCATCTCCATGGCAGAAACACGAGTAGCTTCAGTGTTGTCTCTCATAGTGATGTTACCACCGAACATGCTGACCTGGTTAGCTTTTAGTGGATCGCCGTCGTTATTACCTAAAGTGAAGTATGGACTGTACATAGCCACATTGCCGATGTTGGACTGATGATCTGAATTTAAGATCAAATTATGAAAGTAAATCCCACCTTCATCGTATACACCACCAGTTAAAAAGACGGGGCCTACAGTGCTGTTCTGAGCGTTACTACCAGTACCTGTTACAGCTACCGAAGCATCATTCCCATTACTTTCTAAGAATGTTGAAATAACCTCTTCTAACTGATCAGCAGTAGAGACACCTGCTTCCATGTGAACTGTATAATCGAAGCCCGTTTTAGAAACTGTCTCTGATCCTGCAGTGCCATCGTCTACAAACTCGAAAGAGATGACATCGCCATCTAAACCACGGCGTCTGCTTGTGAAAGTCAGGTCTCCAAGTATTAAAGTACTCTTGATGTCAATGTTGTCACCAACTTGGAAGCTGCTGTCATCATTACCGACAGTCACTTCATGAGTAAAAATATTCCAGTACTGCTTAGAGCCATCAACAATTGGATTCATCGAAGTGTAGTGACTATGGAAGTTCCTGCCTGCGTTGTCGGCTGCAGGCACGATGTTCGTGTTGAAGTTTTGGCCGTAGAAGTCCGCTGCGTCTTTGTAGTCGTAGCCTGGGATCTTGATCAAGTTCCCGTCAGCGTCGAAGCCCGAGAAACCTTTCTCGTAACTACCTAATTTCAAGCCACCTAATACTTCTAAGCCTGCAGTACTAAGGGCCATGCCCTCAACACCATTAGTAGCCCAGCCCAAGATACCGTCTGAAATTAAATAGCCGCCTGTATCGGTACCATCATCGCTCTCGTATCCGTAAGTAGGTACTGATACACTACCGTTCGGCCCTCTTAAGGGGAAACTAACACCGCCAATGACTGTGTCAGCGTAGTCTTTGGCTGCTTGCAATGTCGTTGCGTCTCCGGTATCTGCGTAGTCTTGGAGCACTCCTTCTAAAAGAAGGATCGCAGTGTCTGTGTAGTCCTGAGCATCTTCTAAAACTGCAGCGTCCAAAGTAGCTGCAACACCGATGTTTTCTTTCAAGGCGATCGCAGCTAAAAGCGTATTGGCTATTTCTTCGTCGTCATTTATAGCGTCTGCGATCTCGCCAAGAGTATTTAGCAATGCTGGAGCGGTTCCGATCAAATTAGCTATCTGAGTATCTGTGTACGCTCTGTCTCCGTGCGGATCACTAGACCCACTGTGTGTAGCAATCAAAGATGCAGCTACGCCTGTATTTTCTTTTAATCCCAATGCAGTTTGAGTTGCCGTCGAGATGGGTTTGTTCAAATCGCTGGTATTGTCTGCATTTCCCAAACCGACTTGATCTTTTGTAGTGCTGTGAGGATTGTTAGTAGCATTCGCATGATTATTGAAAGTTGTAGTGTCTGTCTTCAGTGCAATAGCTGCCAGGAGAGTATTAGCGATGTTATTGTCGTCGTTAAGAGCTGCAGCGATCTCGTTCAATGTATCTAAAGTAGCTGGAGCACCATCAACAATAGCAGCTACAGCTAAATCAACTATCTCCTGTACTTGCTCGGTGTCTGGGGATTGACCGTCGTTGATGGCATTCCAGACCTTGTTGGCTAAGTCTTCATCAGCAAATGCGATGACCATCAGCTCGAGGTGGTGTTTGTTCAGAAATGACATAGGTAACTCCTTTAATGCAAGTCACCAAAAGATTAGAACTTAAATTTTCCTAAATTTTATCAAATAAGTGATTTATGTTCCTGGAAGTGCGCTGCACTCTCGGCTACGGCCAAAGACTAATCTTAACCTCGTAATAACTAAAAGGGAGCAGCAATGCCACAACCGCAGTACAAGACCTACCAGCAGATCCTCGGCGACATGATGGACACGTTCATGTCCAAGGTCGGTGTCAACGACGTGAACAAAGGCGCTGTAAGCCGTTCGTTCTTCGAGACTATCGCTCAGCAGATCGCACGTAGTAATGGTGACATGATCGCTGCTCTTTATGTTTACGATGTAGATAAAGCTGTTGCTGATGTGCTAAGAAAAATTGCAAAAGATGAAGGGGTTAACTTACCTCCATCTAAAGTGGCAACAACATACGTTACTGTAATTGACAGCCGTTACCAGAAAATTGAGACTAAAGTATACGCAGGAAACAAGCCGCCAAACGTAGGTAGCTCATCTATCTTCGTGAGTGATGCTTCTGAATTTCCAGCTTCAGGTGTTATTTACATCGGTCGCGGTACGCCAAACGTCGAAGGTCCATTGAGCTACTCTTCTAAGACACCTGTCGGCAGTTACTGGCAGTTGAACTTGACACTTCCTACGCAAAAATACCACAACACTTCAGAGAACGTGGTTCTAGGTCAGGGTGGTCTTAGACCGATCTTGAGCGGTAACTTAGTAAGAAGTCCAGGAACTGGAGCAGCTCCAAACGTACAATTCAAAATCAGCAATACAACATACCTATTAGACGGTGAGATTTCCATTGGCAACGTGCAGGTAGCTGCACTTGAGCCTGGAACGGCATCAAACGTACCTACTGGTGCAATCAAGGAATTCGTAGTACCTCCGTTCACTGGTGCAACAGTGACGAACCCAACTCCTGTGGTAGATGGTCGTGACCCATTAACTACTGATGAGATCAGAGATGCTATTAAGCGTTCACGCGCATCTAAAGGACTAGGGACTGCTACAGCAGTAGAAAACTCTGTTATTAATGCCCAAGCAAGTGATGAGAGTTCACGAGTAGTGTCAAGTCAAGTTATCCGTACCCCGACTAAGACGACTCTATATGTTGACGACGGGAACGTGTATGAAGAGAAAAGCGCAGGTGTTGGAGTTGAGCCTATCGTAGATTCAGCATTAGGCGGCGAGGATACATTCCAACTTGCCTTGAGTGGTGAACAGTCATCTATCTCTAAAGCTTCTTTAATTTCTTCTACAAAAGATCCCTACGACATCCGTGGTCTAGACAGACTAGCAGTGATTGTGGGTGGTTCAGTTGTAGAACATATTTTCAGCGATGACGATTTTAGAACACCAAGTGCTGCAACAGCGTTTGAAGTAGTATCTTCTATCAATAGTAATCCATTGATCAATTTTACTGCAAGAACGGTAGAGGCAGGACGTAAGACTCTCATCAAAGCTAAAGGCGAAGATGACGAACAAATTCAGATCACTGTGCCACAATCGGGCAGAGATGCTGCGATCGCTATGGGTTTTCCAAGCAATGAAGTAAATACATTACTTTTATTCAAGAACAAAAACCAACGACTAGACAAGAACGGTCGCAGAGCATTCATTGACGGTGCCGAGCAGGCCTCTTGGTCCAACCTGATCCAAGACGGAGATGAATTGACTATTGATGTCGATGGAACAGGTTATAGGACTTACACTTTTACCGACGCTGACTTCATTAAAGAAGGCACACATATTCGTGTTGCACGCACCAACATCATTACTAGTTGGGTAAATGTAATCAATAACAAGGTGACTGGGATCACGACCGAAGCTAACGGGAATGCTTTAAGGATCAATAGTAACTTGGGCGAGAGCTCACGCGCTTCGATCTTGATTGATCCTACTTGCGATTTTGTGACTAAAGGGATCTTTACCGTAGCTAAGGGCCTGAGTGCTGAAGGTAAAGAAAAAGACTTTGCATTATCAAGAAATACTGCTCAGTTCCAGTTGACTGTACCTCTTAAAAAGGGTGAGTCTCTAAGTGCTGGTTCTAGTTTCACGAAGGCTGCTGTTAACAGCGGTAGCACAATGGGTGGATTATTCTCTTTTGCCAACGATGCCCATCTGTGGGTCGTGGTTGATGCTTTAGCAGAATTGATCTTAACAGGAGTGATTGAAGACAGTAATTTGACAGTCTCTAAACCTAGTGCTAACATCATCAGATACACTAGCGATTCTGTTACTTGCTTCGACAATGTACTCGTAGGCGACTATGTAATTGTATGGTCTGAAGAATTATCTGCAGGTAACCGTGGCGAATTCCGCGTTCATGCTAAGACAGGTTCATATATTGAAGTTTTAGTCACTCCAGCAGAATACGCTGCAGCTAGTCCACAATTGGCTGTATTCCAGAAAGGTTTTACTGTGGTCAGAACAGACCAAGTGCCTCAGAAGCTTTTCATCCCGGCTGACGACTATGACATGAATGATGTAGCTGATGAGCTAAATTCTCACTTGACCATGGCATCTTTCACTGTAGATGGTGACGAAATTCTGGTATTCAGCACAAATACTCAAGGGCCTGTAGGCTCTGTGACTATCGTAGACATCGATGCTAGCGCTGAATTATTAAAGTTCACTAAAGGTCAGACTGCTACTTCAGAAGTAAGTCAGTTCGCTAGCCTAAATTCAAGTGAAGACTTTGATAGCTTCCCACTATTTGAGCATGGGTACTTCGACACAGGTGACTATGCTGATCCATCAGCTGATTACTTGAACGTACTAGATTTGGATCACGCATACGCTTCAGGCGACAACAGCTTGATCAAGATAGCTCAGAAATTCGACGCTACTAAAGATACATTACCAAGGAACGAACGTCTCTTAGTCTCTGCTGTTTCAGCAGACTCATTGACTGTACTAGATAGTGAGTTTGTGAAGAGAATTCGTACTGACGATCGTTGGTACGCACTTCAAGGTTACGACTTCAGTGAGAGCGATCTCCTGGTCACGATCTTAGATGATGAGCCGACTACTAAAAACTTCCCTATTCCATTATACAGAAAAGCTGTCACTAACAGTACGTACCCGAACACTGTAACTGGTTTCAACGCATACGATTCAGAGAGTGGTGTTACGGCAGAGTTCGAAGATGCTTTTGGCCCACTATTCGACTTTGCTAACTATAAAGCTTTCATGAGAGCTCGTAAAGTCATCGAACAAGGTGTTGCCGAAGATGCACTCCTCTTTAGAGCAGCGGTTTGGGGTGACGCAGGTGAGAAGTACAATGTCGGCTATGTGTACCCAGGAGTTCCAGATGCAGGCATCAGCCATGCAATCACTGTGGGAGCGACTATCGACATCAAGATCGGTCTCAAATCTGGCCCAGTGATCCCTTGTGATCAGGACGGCACGACCGAATTTAACGTTACTATCACTCCCAATACTCCAAGCGCAGGCTTAGAGATGGTTACATACAGTTACTCAGGTACTGGCACAAACCCTAACTTGACTTTGGTTGGTGGAGAATTCGTGCGATTGACTAACGGTAGTGAATTCGCTCCGGAGAACATTGGTGTTTTCAGAGTGAGCGACGAAGCAGGCTTCACACCGACGAGTGGTAGTTTCTCAGTACTCAGAGAATCAGGTTCGGGCGTTGCTGAGACAGCTAAAGCTTTATTGACTGCTGACTCAATGACATTCTACGGATCTTCAGCTACGACTGCAGCTGAAATCAACCAATACGTAGAAGACAATTTGGCAGATTGGCTGACTTCTGAGATCGTAAATAAATCCGGTACTACAGGTGCGGGCGAGATCACTTTCAGTACAGAAGAATTTACAGACTTTGACAGAGACGCAGAGTTCTTAGTTGATGGTATGAACTTCATCAAGCTGAATAACTTAGCTAGCTCGGGCCCCCAGTTCACATTCAAGAAATCATTAGATATGCCAACTGCTACCGGCTACCGCTTTGACGGTGGTGAAGAGATCAGATTCGTACCGACCACTGCAGTCCAAGTCTCTAGACTAGCATCTGTTTTAGCCGTTACCGGTCTAACTACTCTTGGTACTATCAAACCTGTCATGAGAGAGGGACGAATAGAAGTAGGCACTACAGTTGTAGGTAGCGAAGGTGCTGTACAGTTCGCTGGTGGTGCTGGCAACTCTTTAACTGCACTGATCGAGAGTCAAGCAGTATCTAAAGATGGCATCATGATTGCTCCTATCTCTAGAAGTGCTTCAGTAGGATGGCATGGTTCACAGTGGGTTCGTTTACAAGCATCAAATAAGCAACGTAAGTCTAATGGTCTAAGAAGTGCTACAACTGTAAGTGTTGAGACTATCTCAGGCGAGGGTGTAGTGACTTTGAGTGGTCGTACGCCGACTGACAGATTCTTTGGAGATCCACGCAAGCATGTATTCACTGATGGCAGACAGTTCAAAGTTGAGAAACAAGGTTCTTTAGTGTGTGTCACGTATATCGGGACCATGGGAACTTTAGCTTGGCAGAAAAACATCGAGCTGCCATACGACAACAGTGATACGATCGAGATCGAGACAACTTTAAATACTAATGTGGTTAGTATTAAGGGCCCAGCGAACATGTTTGCAATGGCTTCTTTCAAAGATAAAATCACAATTTCAGGTTTTACTGATCCAAATAACAATGGAACGTTTGAGATCATCGGCTTCAGCGACGACTTGACTATGGCCTATTATATCAATGCTGACGCTAGCGATGAGTCTATGACTAACATCACTCTGACAGTGGCTACGGCCATTAAAGAGGGTGACACGGTTGAACTAAGTGCTCCATTCAGTACACTGAACCGAGGTAAATTCAGAGTTGTAAGAACTTACAGAGACTCTCTATACATCGAAAACTCGGTTGCTGTTGAAGAGATAACTTCAGGTGTTGACGAAGATGCAGGTATCATTTACTCAAGTACTTCTGAGTTCGCTATTTCTTTGAGCGGCGGTATCGGTAAGTTATTATGGACAGGAGTGGGCACTGAACCAGACTTCAGTCTAGCGCGTGTTGGCGATGAGCTGTTCATGAGCGTTACAGACGTAGATGCTAACAACGCAGGCAAACACCCAGTAAAGGGTTACGTAACTAAGTTAAAAGAACAATCTAAAATCATTCTTCCAAGAGGATTCGATTTCGTTGGCGGCGATAACTTCAAAGTTCACAGTGCCGGTGATGTAAGAAAATACGCTGTTTGGTACAGAGTTACTATCAGTGGTACTCCTACAGGTATTGCACCCGTTTACGCAGGTTATACGAACGTCCAAGTAGACATCATCGACACTGACACCAATGATGTAGTAGCTACTAAGACTGCGGCAGTTGTTGCTGCATTGTTTGGCGGTGCTGACTTCGTTGTAACTCAAGATGAAGAAACTTTAACTGTCACTGTTGATGCTTTCGAGCCTGCTAGTCCATTGATCGATCAGACGATGCCTAGTGACTTTGAAGTAACTAGAACTGCAGTGGGCCAAAGAACTTCGTTAGAGTTCTGGGCCGCTGACTTGACATCAGAAACAGTGACATTCACAGACATGAACGTGACTGTGCCATCGATCCAAGTGTTCGAGTATGATGCAGTCCGTCCAGGTGACACTATAGAACTAGTCGGTACTCTGTTGCTAGCTGCTAATGCTGGAAGCTATGTAGTAAGCGAAGTTCTCTCTAGAGAGAAATTGACTGTGATTGGTTTGCTTCAAACTGCATCTAGCCCACTAGCCGGAAACATCGACGATTTCTTCGTACTGGAAGAAAGAGCTTATACAGCGTATAAACGCATCTTAACTGTAGCTGCTGACCCAGGAGCTGGAAACAGGACCTCTATCATCTTCGACACTGATGATCAGTGGGAGAAAGTGACAGATTCAGCAGACATCGTGATGAGCGCCGTTGGTAAGTTGAATTTCAGCACTTCTATCATTCGTGGTTTAGATAGCTACAGATATAACATTGGCATGATCCGTGAAGCTAATAGGATCGTCTACGGAGATCCACGTGACAGTGTTTCTTACGGCGGTATTTCGGCTGCAGGTGCTGAGATCTACATTGAGGCTCCAGCTCCACGCAGAATCAAGATCGCTCTAGCAGTACGTGTTCGTACAGGTGTGACTTTTGGCCGTATCCAGCAACAAGTTAGAAATGCAGTTTACGCCGTAGTTCTAGCATCTCCGATTGGTGAGTCGATCGCCATCTCGAAGATCATCGCAGCAGTAGACGGGATTCCAGGCTGTAAGGCTATTTCTGTAGATTCTCCACAGTACGACAGTGCTAACGATTTGATCATCGTGTACCCAGGAGAGAAGGCTAAAATCTTAGACTTGACGAACGACATTATTGTGTCCAAAGTTGAATAGGGAATAAGATGACTGACGCAGAACTTTTAGAGAAACGCAGAGCCGAGTTAGCCAAGGACCTCAGGAAGCACCTGAACCCGGCTATTCGCGGTACTGTATCAACAGATATCCTTGAGTCTATGGCCTCTGGTGGTAAGTACATCTTGTACAATGCTGAAGCTGTAGACGCTCAAATGTTCATCGGGACTGCTGAAGCGACTCACTTAGATCGTCTATTAGCAGGTTGGAGCATCATCAGGCCAGGTAACGTGAACCTGAGCGATGATGTGTACCGTGATTTAGGTATCAAAGTCAAGTCCAAGAAGCAAATTCGTCAGCTGATTAACGAAATCGCAGAAATCATCTATGGCGCAGAATACTCTAGGGCAGTAGCTCAAGCAGGCTTTACTGGCCCGTACGCATTAGAAGACGGTGACGTACTGAAAGTTAAATTCGATGGTGGTCAGGTAATGGAGATCCCATTCTCCACAGATCAGTTCGTCAACATAGGTGTTGCAACATCTCAAGAGATCGCTGACGCTATTTCCCGTACATTATTGTCACTAGGTCTAAAAGCTACCGCTTTCGTCCGTACAGAAGATGTAGGAGTAAACAGGGTAGCGATTATATCGGGTACTACAGGGCCAAGTTCTTCGGTACAAGTTGTGGGTGGTAAGGCCCAGAACGTACTGCAGTTTGAGCAAGTAAGACCGACAGCAGGAAACTCTAGTACTCAGTGGACATTCTCAAGAGCTAACGGCGGCTACATGCGTGCCACATGGACTGGCGGAGCTAACCCTGCAGTGGGTAAAGCTAAGCCGGGTGACTATGTCAATATGTACGGAAGTGGATTCTCCCCAGAAAACGTGGGTACTTTTGAAGTAGTGAAGACCCGTGGTGGACGAGTTAACGAGAGTTACTTCGAGTTCATTAACCCAGTAGGGATCATCGAGACTGTTACCCAAGGTGATAACGATGGTGTCATGTTCTTCTTCCCCAAGAATAATACATTAACGACCAAGAAAGAATTCACTGGTGCATTCCAAGTAAAAGATAAGACGCTTCAAGTGTACCTTCCAGCAGTTACTCAAGTGGTACGAAGAGATGAAGTGGGTGCAATGCACTTGCAAGATGAAGGTGCTATTAGCGATCAGCTAGGCCCATACATCTTCGACACTGATCAGGGCTTTTCTGTTTCTAGTACCTGGACTCAATTGAGTGCTCCTGCAGGCAGAAACACAGGTTATCTTTTAGAAGTAGACGACAGTTCACAGTTCCCGGACGGTATAGGCAGCATCACTCTAGGTTATGGTACAGACCGTCAAGAAGGGCCTATTCCAATCATTAGCCGACCCAGTGACACGACTGTCATGATTAACCCTTCATATAGGTTCAGGTTCGAGCATCCAATCGATGAAGATGTAGCTTTAAATGCTACAGATACCCCAACGACACCGGACAAGTTTGGCCGTGACCACCAAGCATATTTGACAGACGTAGTTTCCGGAAGGGAATACGCTAAAGACTTGATCGACTACGTTTCAGCGACGGGTATCAATCTTGTCATCATCATACTTTACCCGAACGACATCGGCTTACGTAAAGCAGGTACGTTGTTCAGTGACAAAGTATATGTATGGGGGCCATAGATGGCATCTAAAGTAGTCCGAGGTGCGGACATCATATTGTGGATCAATGGAGAGAAGTACCATGCTGTGAACAGCGTGAGTTGGGACATTGACCATGGCGAGAACGCAATCTGCGGCATTGACGACCCGTGGCCGCAAGAGATCGCTGCTACAGGTAAAGTCGTGACTACAGGCTCTATCAGTGGGCTAAAGCTCAGATTTGATGGTAACCTTCAAGGCTCTAAGATCAGAGCCATCATTGGCAGTATCTTGAGTGCTCCATACATCTCCATTCGAGTGCAGGACAGAGTGACTCAAGAAGATCTTATATATATGACAAAAGCTAAAGTGAGCAATGAACGTTGGGGTGTGGCGGCGAAGGGTATCATTCAAATGAGCTTCCGCTTCTTAGCTATGAAGGGCTTCACTCCACTAGATAGGGTCGATTCACCTAGAAATCAGGAAGTATAATGAGCAATTACGTTGAGAAAGAACAAGATATTCTAGCACACCTTCTTGGAGACTTCGATCAAGAAGACTCTAAAGTCGTTGTACCCTTCATGCCTGGCATGGAGAAGAAACTAGAGGCGAAGCCGGGTGATCCGAAGGCTGAGTTCTTGAAAGAGCTTAGATCATACGTTGGCATCAGCGAACATGGTGGTGACAACAAAGGCAAAGAAGTCGAGATGTTCCAAAAAGCAGTCGATGGCAAGGCCCAAAGCGAACCATGGTGTATGGCCGCGATCCAGCACGCTATCAAGAAAGTTGAAGAGAAATTAGGTATCAAAAGCAAGATTCATAAGAGCGAGCACTGCATGACAGTGTGGAACTTGACACCTAAAGAGTGTCGTTTAGAGAAACCGGAGCCGGGTTGTATTGTGATTTGGCAGTTCGGTGCTACTGATAAAGGCCACACAGGTGGAGTCGAGTCGATCAAGAAGAACGGCAGACTCCAAACACTTGAGGGCAACACAGGTCCATCCAACGGAGAAGTCGAGCGCGAAGGCGATGGCTTTTACGAGAAGGACAGGAGTGCGACAGGTACGCCTAAGATGAAGATCAAGGGGTTCCTGAAAGTATTCTAGGAGGCTCATGAAGAGGCTTTTAGCTAACTTGCTCATAGGCTTCATCTCCTGCATAAGAGCCTACGACAATACAGTATTCGACTATGACCCAGAGGTCTCAGAAGAGATCGCTGTCTATTCTTACGACACTCCATACAGCAATCAATGCGGCATCAATGTAGGTACGAGTGACCACGAAGATGAAGGTTACCCAGACGATTATGAAGAATTTGAAGATGAAGACGAGCTCTAGAGTTCGATCCCGTACTCTTTAAGCTTATTATATAGTGTCTTGATTGATATGCCTAAAGACTTAGTCGCTCTAGTCTTATTTCCATGGTAATGATTAATAGTTTTTAGTATGTGATCTTTCTCGACTTCGCTGAGTGACGGCAAGCTTTGTACCTCTAATTCTTCAGACACTTTAACGGAATTCTTTCTTGGTTCAGGAACTGGTGGCACGTATCCATCACCATTGCACTCTGAAATATACTCTTGTATAGACTTCTTACGCTTCATTCTAGTGATCAATGGCAGTATGCTTTTAGTACTCAGGCTATACTTAGTAGCTAAGTCTTCTACAGACATCTTATGAACGTACCTGTCTTTGATGATGTTGGCATTTCTGACTCTGTCCACCTCATACTTCTTGGGCTTCTTGATGCTAGCTACTCTGCCAGGTTTTCTCCGATTTATCTCTTCACCATTGGCTGTGGCACGTTTCTTCATCATGACCAAAATGCGTCGGATATTCTGTTCTCCAGTTTGGTATTTGACCATGAGGGCATCGACCTTCATATTTTCTTTATAGTAGTCTTCAAAAATGCCCAAATTCCTATTCTCGTCACTCTTCCTGCCTCTGCGAGCTCTTAATCGAGGTAGTTCTTCTTCAAGACCTTCTGAGTATGATTTCTGAGTCTCATAGTCGATCTCTTCATCATCTTCTTCCATGTTGTACTTAGCGTGAAGCCCAAAGCCCTCTCTGATCTTCTCTTTGATCTGGCTAACTCGGCTACCGGACACACCTAGTTCAGTAGCGATTTCATGTACCTTGTAGCCCTCTAAGGCCATGCGTACAACCTTGAGCTCTTTCTCGTTACTACCTAGACTTTTGATAATGTCTTCGACGATGAACAACGTGTTGGGGTCGTAGTCTTCGGCTTCCACTTCTTCGAAGATATTGCCTCTGTCCTTGCTAGTTTCCCAAAGCTCAAAGATATCTTTCTGACCCTTTCTACCTCGTCTTTCACGGATAGCATCTAAGACAGCAAAACGAACTTTCTGATCTGCGTATGTACGGAATTTAAA
>Ga0172380_10005798_pt1 | contig 14721 bp, 16 predicted proteins | sample Leawe162metaG_FD_119747 | JGI IMG/M metagenome (GOLD analysis project Ga0172380, IMG submission 119747) | Leachate microbial communities from a municipal landfill in Southern Ontario, Canada - Leachate well 162 metaG | ecosystem: Engineered > Solid waste > Landfill > Unclassified | place...
ACGGAGGCTCAAGCGCCACCGAGCGGACCGAGACTCTCGCCGCATTCCGAGCCGGCGCGTTCCGCGTGCTGGTCAACTGCGCGTTGTTCACGGAGGGATTCGACGAGCCGACGATCGCGTGCGTCGCGGTGGCGAGGCCGACCAAGAGCCGCGCGCTCTACACGCAGATGATCGGACGGGGAACCAGGCTCGCCGACGGCAAGAGAGACGTCTTGGTTTTGGACTTCACCGGCCAGGCGGGACGGCATCGGCTCGTGGGACCCGCGGACGTGCTCGCAGGCCGCGACCTCGCCGACGACGTGCGAGCGCAGATCGCGGAGATGCTGGGCAACCCACAGGGCGAGCTCGACGGCATCCTTGAGGCCGCAGAGACGAGCGCAGCGGACGAGCGCAGGAAGGCCGCGATCACGGCGGTGGCGCGCTACCGAGCCGAGGAGATCGATCCGTTTCTCGGCGACCTTCCCGACGCTCCGCGCGCTCCATGGGCCGGCGACCTCGCAAGCGACGCACAGCGCGATGCGCTCGCACGCCAGGGGCTCGATGACCTTCCGGCCGAGCTGACCAAGGGCGAGGCGTCTCGGTGGCTCGATGCCATCGCAGCGCGACGGACCGCAGGGCTCGCCACTGTGCGCCAGGTTCGACTGCTGAAGCGTTACGGGGTCGACGCTCGCGCTATGGCGATCGGCGCTGCGAACGCGGTGATCGACCGGATCGCAGCCAACGGGTGGAAACGGTGGGCCGCGTGAGCGCCAACGAGTGGCCCGTCGAACTCGATCCGCTGACCGCGTGCCTGTTGTGGACCGGCCGCATGAGCAGCAACGGGAAGTACGGGGTGATCTACCGCGGTCAGTCACCGTCGTCGGCGCACAAGGTCGCGTACGAGGCCGAGGTGGGCCCGGTACCCGACGGCATGGTGATCGAGCACAGCTGTGTACGTCCGCGCTGCGTTCAGCCGCTGCACCTGACGCTGGTGACAAAGAGCGTCAACGAGCGGCTCAAGAACTGGAGCTATCGGCTGCGGCACTTCAAACGCTGCAAGAACGGCCACGACATGGAGCACGAGCGAGTGATGACCGAGCGCGGGTTCGTGTGCCGGTCGTGTGCTCGAGCGTTCCTGGCGAGGGCCGCATGAGCCGTTGCTCGAGGCCGACAGGAGTGATGAGATGGGGGTGGGTCTTCCGCGACCCACCCTGCGCTAACCCCCCGGGGGCGCACCCCTTTTCGGGATTCGAAACGTGACTGGTTAGCAGGTCCGATTTAGCCGAGACCCCTGTTTTTCCTCGGGAACCTAAGTTCCTGAACTGATTGGAGCTTCCGATGACCACGAAACCGCAGATCCAGCCCCCTGAACCCCGCGACGCAGCCGAAAGAGCGCTCGTCGGCGACGTGATCGCCGAGATGCAGGCGCAGTTGGCGGTGATCGCGAAGCGCCGAGCGGTGCTCCCTGATGGCGGGTTCGATCCCGAGCTCGCGACCGCGGCCGGATCGCTCGGCAAGGTCGTGTTGGCTGCTGCTGCAGAGCGTCGGCAGCAGATGAAGGCCGCGATCCGCGAGATCGCCATGATTCCGATCGACCAGATCGTCTCGTTCCTGAAGACGCTACCGGGCGAGACCCGAGCTGAGATCGCCCGCGACTTGGCCGGCTCGGACGACGAGATGGGGCTGCTGTGAAGCGCGCTCCGTCCCTCAAGACCCGAGCAAAGAGCGTCGAGGCGCTGCAGACCGAAGCACGCCGCAAGATCGCCAAGGCCAAACGGTCAGGAAAGCGCGAGGACATTCTCGCAGCCGTACCGATCACGCTCCGTCTCGCACGTGAAGCCATTCGCTTCTCGCGCGCAGTCCGCCGGTCGAAGAAACCTCGACTGGTCGCGCGACGATCTCGAAACAGCACCAAGCGCACGCGCGCAGAGAGCAGATGAACCGATGGCACACCCAAACGACACGTTCACTCCCTTCGTCCCTTACTGGATCGACGATGAGCCAGCGGGGCCTGGTGGTCTCGGGCCTACGCCCCCGGAACTCGCGCCGCCAGGCTTCACGGCAAACGACGGTCCGCCCGGGATGATGGAGTCGCCCGCGATGGGCGCGCCGATCGATCCGTACGCGCCGCAGCCGATCGATCCGTACGTCGATGCGCCGATCGATCCGTACGCCGCGCAGGGGATGCAGCCCGGTATCGGCATCCCGGCCGACATGCTCGAGCAGGCGATGCCGGCTCCGATGCAGATGCCGGCCATGCAGCCTGGGATCGGAATCCCGGCGCACATGTTCGGCGACCTGCCGCCCGAGATGTTCGCGGACCAGCAGCCCGAGCCGATGGGCGCCGATCCGTGGGCGCCTGTCGAGGCCCCGCCACCCATGGGCGCGCCGGATGACCCGTACGCGTGGCACGGCGATCCGTTGGAGAACCCCGACCAGAACGAACTGAACGCGCACGTCGCGAGCATGGCGCGAAACGACCCGCGGGCGTTCGCCGCGTTCGAGGAGCTCCAGCGACAGACGGCCGAGCACGATGCCGCAACAGCCGCTCTCGAAGCGTCCGCAGCGAACAGGAAGCGCGCCGAGGAGAACCACGCCACCTATGTGAGCAACCAACAGGCGACCGCGCAGAAGATGGCCGCGCTCGACGCGCAGGTCGTCGAGATCATGAATCGGAAGATCGACCCGGACCGCTGGTGGAACTCGCGCAGCACCGGACAGAAGCTCTCCGCGTTCATGGGCGTGATCGCAAGCGGCATCGCAGGCGGGCAGGCGGGCAACAACAGCGGCCGGAACGCGGTGCTCGAGGACATCACTCACACGATCGATCAGGACATCGCCGCGCAAAAGTTCGACATCGAGAACGCGCAACAGGGTGTAGGCGTTCGGCGTGGTCTGGTCGCGCAGGAGTACGCGCGGACCGGCGACATGCACCAGGCCGTCGAGGCGGTCCGGATCGCGAGCCTCGAGAGCGTGCGCGGCGAGCTGCTCGCGCAGGCGCAGTTGAGGAACCCGCGCAACATGCAGGCGATTGGGATCGCCAAGGCCGTGACGCAGGTCGAGGCGCAGATCGCCGCGTCTCGCGCTGCAGCCGAGGCCGCCGAGTTCAAGCGCCGCATGGATCTCTCCGAGCAGATGCGGAAGTGGGCCGACACCGAGGAGGAGCGGCGCAAGAACCTCGCATCCGAGGCAGCCGCAGCAGCCAAGCTCGCCGCGAAGGGTGGCGGCGTCGGCAAGCAGAAGGCTCGCCCCGTCACTCCGGTCTACACCGAGTGGCTTCACAAGAAGGGGATCGGAGACGGCCCGCAGGCTCGCGCCGCGTTTGAGGAGCACAGGACGAACGTGCTCCGCGAGCAGGGCGCGTGGGACAAGACCGGCGGGCGCGCTGGCGGATCTGCCGGCGCCGCAGCGCCTCCAGTGTCCTTCGCTGCTCCTGGCGCGCGTTCTACGGCGCTGCCTGCCGCGACTGCGCCGGAGTCAGTCGCCGCGCCGACCGAGAAGGCTGAAGCCACCAAGTACGAGAGCAAGGCTGATTGGTTCGAGAAGAACCGGCCCGGCCTCCCTCCTGCCGAGCGAAAGAACTACCTGTTCCTCGACGGGAAGAATGGCAACGAGACGCCTCCGCTCGAGCTGGAGATCGGCGTCGATCCGGAGAAGTTCATCGAGCGCCAGCGCCTCCGCAAGGAGATGTCCGTCAAGGCGGACCAGCTGCGCGTGCTCACCGAGCGGATGAACGATCGCGGCGCGTGGACCACGGCGAAGAACTCCTTCAATTGGACATCCGACGACGACGCCAAGGAAGCCCGCGCCCTGTGGCAGGACCTCGTCGGCCTCGCCATCACGGCGAAGGGGATGGGCGTTCCATCCGGAAACGACGTCGAGCGCGTGTACCAGATGGTCGGCGGCGATCCGGCCGGGTGGATCAAGAACCTGCCCGAGCTGAATCGCGCCCGCGAGTCGATGCAGTTGGAGCAGGACGCCGACTTCAAGTCTGCCGCGCCTTCGGCAGCGGATGATCCCGTCTACAACAGGTACCGAGTCCTTCCGCTCGCATCGAAGGACTGGATCGAAAAGGTCCGGCGTCGCGGGGAGGCGAAGATCCTCCGCCCCGAGTACGGCGGCAACGATCCGAAGCAGCTCGACAAGCTGACGATCGATGTCGTCGGCGATGCCCCCGACCTCGCCAGGGCGGCGAGAAACGAAGCCTTCTCGAAGAACGCGGCAGCAGCGAGCGAATATCTCGAAGCGACCGGCGCTAGCGAGTCGCTCGCAGCCGACATGGGTGCCGCCGCGCTGGGAGTTACCGGAGTCAGTCGACCGCGGCCGGTGCCGCAGATCGAGGACTTCGTCTATTCAGGCAAGCCAGGCGGCGCGACGGCCTTCGAGAAGCTGCGCAAGCAGTACGTATCAGGCATCGTCAACGCGAAGCAGTACATCGCATCGCGTGACGACGCAGACTGGAAGGCGTTCAAGGAGAGTCAGCAGCTCGCCCTCAAGGCTCTCAAGGGCGTTGTTGGCGGAAACCCTGAGCTCCTGCGTCGGTACATCGACAAGTACGCCCCTGGCGCGCCGCTCACGACCTGGGATCAAAATCCTGGTCTCGTCGCGCGCATGACGGGCGAGATCCTGCGGACCGGGGCCAAGTAGTCACGGGCCCGCAGCACTCGCTGCGGTTGCTGTCGCGCCCTCCGAGAACTGATCCGCGAGCGATCTGCCTACTGGGACGTTTGCGCGTTGACTGTAGCAACACTGTTGCTACAGTCGAGTCATGCCCAAGACAACCAAGCCCATGAGCAAGACCACCACCACCCGCACCACGTCGCGCAAGCCGACCGCGAAGGCCCCGCGACTGCTCGACGAGGAGACCTCGGCGCACGTCGTCGCGGAGTACCTCGCGATCGAGAACGTCGAGACCAAGGAGATCGATCAGGTCTTGGACGGTCCCCGACCCGACGGGCTCTCGCACCGCGAGATCGCGTTGACGTTCCGCATCTCCGAGCAACTCGACATGCCGCCCGCGTTCGCCATCGCGCCGCGCTACCGCCTCGCGTTCGACCGGGCGCAGGAGTACCTGAAGATGCTTGGCGCTGCGGTCGTGGCGTCGGCGGCAACCCCGGCGGGATCTCTCGCCTGCACGGAGGCGCGCTGATGAAGCCGGCCAACACGAACGCCGCGGTTACCCTCGGCGACGTGCCGAAAGACTTCATGATCCGGATCCGAGTCACCGAGGAGGATCGCGAGCGGTGGCAGGCCGCAGCCGATGCGGATCAGCGGACCTTGTCTGACTGGTTGCGCGTCGTGGCGAACGCCGCATCGGCGAACGTGAAGACCAAGCGCAGGAAGGCCCGCTCGTGAGCCGCGCCGAGGCGATGCACGAGGTGATGCGAGTTGTGGACGACCTCGCCGATCGCGAGATCTACGACCACGACGGAAGGCACATCGGTGTGATGGCGCTGTTCCAGTCGGTTGACTGGAACGCGGTACCCCACGAGTTGATCCGGGACCTGTTCCGGCTCGTGGTGGAGCGTGCGCCGGTCGAGGTGCTGCCCGATCTCGTCGCCGAGGCGGCAAGCGCTGCCCGGACGAACCAGGAGATCCGCGCCGAGATGTCATACGACCGGCTGACCGGACGCGAGTTTCCGCGCTTCATGGAGGCGAACTGACATGGCCCCGTGGGTCGAGCGCTGGGGCGACACGATCGCCAGCAAGCCCGAGCAGCCCGGCGTGTGGCGTCGCAAAGATGGTGGGTTCCACGTGCGAGGCCGCGCAACGGATCCGCGCAGCGGTCGGCTCCGCGAGGTCAACCGCGCGCTCCCCGAATGCCGGAAGGCGCGCGAGGCTGCGTCGCTGCTCGAGGCCGAGCTCGTCAAGATCCGCAGCGGTGGCGCGAGCACCGAGCAGGCGGGCCTACCGCGGTTCGCCGACTACGCCGCGGATCTCATGGAGCGGAAGGTCCGGACCGGCGTCATCGCGTCGGCTGCGGGGCGCGAGAAGTGGGCGAGCACGCTCGCGCGTCACCTGATCCCGCGGTTCGGGGACTGGTACCTCGACAAGATCACGAAGCGCGAGATCGAGGCGTGGAAGGTCGACCTATCCCGAGCCGGCTACGCCCCGACCACGGGAAACACGCTGCTCGCGGTGCTCAAGACCATCACGGCTGCGGCGTGCGATGACTTCGAGGGGCTCGCCGATCCGGCTGCGAAGGTCGGCCCCTTCGAGACCAAGGCCCATCGCGTCTACACCGCCGAGCAGCCCAACGCGTTCCAGCTCGAGGACGTGGTCCCGTTCCTCGATGCGATGCGGACGCGCTGGCCGATGCACTACGCGATGGTCTACCTCGGCATGTGGACGGGCCTGCGGCCGAGCTCGCTGCGCCCCCTTCGCCGTCGTGGCGCACACGCGGACATCAACTGGCAGACTGGAACCCTCCGCGTGCGCCGCTCGCACACGGTCGGGGACGAGACCATGCTCGGCACGAAGAACGGGCACGACCAGGAGATCAAGCTGACCCCCGAGGTGCTCGACGTGCTGCGGTGGCACTCCGAGCGGCTCGAGGCCGAGAACGTGAAGCGCGCCAAGCGCTCGCCGCAGAACGCCGCAGCGATGGACGCGAGCGAGCTGCTGTTCCCGGCCGAGCCGAACGGGCGCACGCGCGGCGGTGGGTTCCGGACCAAGTCCTCGCTCAACGCTTCGTTCGCTGACGTGGGCGAGGCGATCGGGCTCAAGTACAAGGTCACGCCCCGCGCGCTGCGTCGCTCGTTCCAGGACCTCATCCGGGCTGCTGCTGTGAGCGATGTCGTGGCGCGTGCGGTGTGCGGGCACCGAACCCCGGCGATGACCGCCCACTACTCGACCGTGCGCCTCGACGAGCAGGAAGCCGCGATGGGGAAGATCATCCACCTGGCGACGGCTCGCCGAGCGGTTGCCGAAACACCACCTGGATCACCACCGACACGCTCCGAGGTGCTCACTCCTGCACCATCACCAGTCACCGAACATCGCGGAACCCGAGCGATGAAGGCGGGTTAGCGAACCACTCGCGCCCTTGACACGGTGGGGGTCTGCGGTTCAATCCCGCATGTGCCTACGAAGATTGAAGAATGATACCGGCCGGTTGCTGAGAGGCGCCGGCCGGATTCATTTTCGGGCTCGGGTCGATCACCACCTGGATCACCACCTCGGGCTGGAGCAATTGGAGACAGGCCGTTCAAGCTTGGCGACGGGTCGGCCGTGGTAGCCCTGGTCAGTTCACGTGGCGGTCGAGAGATCTGAGCGGGCCCGATGCGGAGACTGACCCCGGGTCTACGTGCCTGGCTCATCGCCCGGTCCTCCAAGGAGCAACGACAACGTCAGCGTCGACGCGGGAAGGGCGGGCGGTACGGGGAAGGCGTCAGCGACCGCAATGCCAAGTTTCCGTGGCTCCCGCCGCGCCCTCACTTCGTTGATCCGAGAGAGGTAAGGCTCGTCGGAGACATCGACCTGATACATAAGCCCGACGAGACCCTCGCGCAGCTCACTTCGCTGGATCGTATCGAGTCGATGGGGCTGCCACAGCGAGTGATGCTCGACCTCAAGCAGGTGCGAAGCATCGACTCTGCAGCGCTGCTGTTCTTGTGTTCGCGGATTGCCAAACTCGGCAACCGTCCTCACGTTGAAGTCTCCGGCAACTACCCGCCCAACGATTCGGCGGGCCTCCGCACCCTTCGCGATGCGGAGTTCGACTCCTTCCTGAATGGCGCGCCTCCAATTCACTTCAGAGGCGGTGCAAAGACCCTCAGCCTCATCGATGGAACAGGTGCAGGCAGCCGCCTCGTGACGGGCGGGATCGCGACCCGCATCAACGAATTCCTCAAAGGCCGCCATCCCGGATTGTCGACCGAGGAACTAGACGCACTCAGCCTCGCTGTCACGGAGTGCCTAGAGAACGTACGCGTTCACGCATACGGTGACGCCAAGCCAGAACGCCGCAAGGGCTGGTACGTGGTCGGGCGTTACGACGAATCGTCGTTGACCTCATCCGTGGCCATTCTCGACATGGGCGTCGGGATCGCGAAGACGGTCGAAGTGAGGTTTGCGTTCGGTGGCCGGTTCAAGACGACCCTGGACATGGTCGAGGCCGCAACCGCTGGGCGAGTGACCGCCTCCGGAGCGAAGAACCGAGGCAAGGGCTATGGCTTCTTGCGCAGGTTTGTTCAAAGGGAGCAGGGGAGACGCCTCACAGTCATGTCCTCGTCGGCCATGGTTACTTGGGGGAAAGGCGGTATCCTCGAAAAACGATCGACTGCGGCCTTTACCGGGACAATCGTTTGCTTGCAGATCACGAACACGTAGCCAACCAGTCCTCGCGGCAGATGAGCACCATCCACATCGACATAGGCAAGGAGTTCGGCGACTCGCTCGGGCCTCGCTTTCGAAAACTCGGCGATCACTCTGGCGAGGAGTTTCGCGACGACATGCTGGAGCCGGCGTTCCTGAAGGCGGAGACCGTGGTCATCCACCTGGACGCGATCAAGACCTTCTCTGCGTCGTTCTTCGAAGAGGCGTTCGGTGGGCTGGCGCGCAAGTACGGCAGCAAGGCGACACTTGCCAAGGTCCGGTTCAGCGCAGTTCAGCGCGCATACCTCATCCCGATGATCCAGGAATGGATGACGGACGTTGAGATGCCCGCATAGGGCGAGTCGCGATGCAGTCTTCGTTAGATCGCGACGACAGGTGGACGACTCGCACGCTCGTACTGTCCGTTGTGGTCTTTACCGGATTGCAGTCGGCGTACTCCCAGCCACTGCCAGATGCGGGATCCCTGACTGGCTCCCAAGGTTCCGCGGACTCCACAACGGTCGTTGATGCTGCGGGGAATGACGATGGAGGGGTGCCGCTCGATGTTGCAGCGCCGGTAGACGCCCAAGCGGCAACCCCGCCCCCGACGGCCGCTCCGGCCGCTCCGGCCGCTCCGAAGAGTCCGGGCACGACCTGGCAAACCTTCGTTTCACTTGGCTCAGCAGCCGTCTCGCTCCTCGCGTTGTTCTTGGCGTTTATGCGGGTAAAGGCGGCCAACAATGCAAACGCACTGGCCGCGACTTCTGCGTGGGCGACCGAAATGCACAAGCTTCTGATCAAGGAACTAGAGAACGCGCGTACCGACGAGGTCTTGGTTGCGCATCTCTGCAACATCCCGTTCAAGAGCATCAAGGCAAAGAAGGCGCACCGGACAAAACTGAACGAGCTGCGCGATCAGTCGCAATTCACGATCTACACGGTCGTTTGCATGCTGGCCGCCAAGGAACGAATCCAGGCAACGAAGTCCGCGCGCGACAAGATCGACGACTCGTTTTGGGATCACACGGATCTTGAGTTCCCCAAGGAGCGCGGGGAGCAGTTGTTCTCTGAGTACAAGACGAAGGCCGCAGCGCATGTCACCGCACTTCGCGAGCTGATGCAGGAAGTATCATCCGACCGCCGTGCCGGCCTAGTGACCGCCGTCAAGCACGAGCCGACAGCGTAGAAGCTCAGCTCGGTCTCGAGCATCAGCGCGTGATCTCGTTACTGTTGAGTGGGCCGTGTGGCTTCTGATTCGCTCGTCGCGCTAGACGAGCGTACGCAACCGGTCGAGGTGGCGCTCGATATCGCCTCCCATGATCGCCGATGCCCTGATGACCGAACTCTGGATCGTCGCGCTGTGCTGCCTCGTCAACGGAACCGACGCCTGGCCAATCCACGCTGACGTAGTTGCGGATCTGGCGCGCTGGCGAGGGGAGGGACGCCCAACGGCGTGACTCCGGATCCGGATTCGCATCCCGCCTACCCAATGTCACACCGTGCGCCCACGATCAGAACGTGGCCGATTCGCATCTGATCAACGGCTGCTGCGAAGTCGACAAACCGCTATGCGATCACTGCGTCGTCGACACGTTCGCGCAGCTGCGCGGCACTGCGGCATGCCGCGGCGAGGTCTGGGCGATGACCCTCGCTTCGCGAAGACCTCGCTCGACACCTTGGCCAACGGGGAGCGAGAAGGTGCTCGCGATCGCGCGGCGCAAGGTCCGTGACCTCACGAAGGATGACCGCCTACTCGAGTGCCTGGCCGTCGAGCTCGCACGATGGGCCGCGCGTTGGTGGTCGTCCCCCGCGTGAGTCCGCGTGTACGTTCGCGGCATGCTTTCGCGCGCTGACCTGAACGCCATACGCACCATCGTTCGCGAGGAGATTGAGCGAACGCTGGCGACGACGCGGGCAGCGCAGCCGAATATCGACGCGCGTCAACGCCTGGGGTAGCGAGGAGCCAGAAGCGGGGCCGTGGGATTGCAGCGCTGGTGGAGCAAACTGCATCGCAACCCCGCACGTACCCGATAACGCCGATGCGGCGCACTCGGCGCCACGTAGCGTGGCAGCCGTGGGGGATTCGTGAGGGCTTTTAGCGTGTTTGTGTTGGTCCTGGGTTGCGGACCCCGTCCGAGCGCAGCGCCGCCGACTCCGCCCGAGCCCGCGATCGTGGTTCTCGATGGCGGCACGCCGAGTAGCGAATACGCCGTCGAGATGTCTTCTCCCCGAGGCGCCTCGTGGGACGTCCGGATCACGAACAGGACCGTCGAGGGGCTTGAGGTTGTCTGGTCCGAGAGTTCCTGCACAACGGCAACCGAGAGTCTCTACCTGCTCGACACCGTCGACCGAACCTCAATCGTGGCCGTTCCCGTTGGGGAGACCATCAACGCGGTAGTGTTTCCGGTCCCGCTTCGGACGGCCGTCGAAGAGGGCAACGAAGGCAAGCCCGGCGAGTGGATCCGTGGAGCGCGTTGCAACCTCGTCATGCGCGCCGGCGACCGCGCGCTTTCGTGGGATGGCCGTGCTCCACGAGTGGAGGTCGAGCGGAACTACGGAGGCAGGTCGCCGTCGTACTCGGGCGGTTCGTCGAATGGATCCTCTGGCGGCTGCAAGAAAGGTTGCGCCTGCGGGAACAGCTGCATCGACTGCTCGAAGACGTGCCGCGGCGGCGAGACCTATCGCAAGCGCAAGCGCAGGTAGCGACGCTCGCTGGCTCAACTTGCATCAGGCGAAAGCAACGGACGCGACGACTCCACGAACTGACGCTCGCTGATACCGTTTGCTTGTAGCCGGGGTGGCTGCGTGGTGGCTCGGCGCATCTGCGTCGAGTGTTCTCGCTCGTGGAGGCGGCATGAGGATTCATCGGTGGGTGCGCGCGACGTTGTTTGCTGGGTTCGTGATTGGCTGCGGCGGCTCCCCTCGACCGGCGCCGGCCGGGCCGACACCGCCGACGGAACCAGGTACGGGCTCGGCGGCACCAGAGCCAACGGCGCGCGAGCCGCCCGTTGAGGCGCAATGCGGGGGCAAGCCCATGCGCATCGCGTTCTACGACGCAGGCCAGGCGCTCGCTGCGCTCGTCACGCTCCCCGATGGCAAGACGATCCTCGTCGATGCTGGCGAGTCGCCGACGCGAGCTGGCTGCGGCGCGCCGTGCAAGGCGTGGCACGCGCGCGTGCTCGCTGGTCTCGAGAAGGACGTCCCGGGCGGCAAGATCGACATGGTTTGGAACACGCATCCGCACTCGGATCACCTCGGTGGCTTGCCCGGCGTCGGTGCGAAGTTTGAGATCGGCGCCTACGTCCACAACGGGCGGGACACCGACAAGGCGACGGTGAAGAAGGCGATCGGCGCAGCGAACGACGACAAGGCAACGGTGGTCATCGTCGAGCCGGGAACCACGACCATCCCGTTGCCGACGTCCGAGGACGTGAAGCTCACGGCGATCGTTCCAGACGCATGGGCATCGATCTGCAAGACCGACGCGAACGCATGCTCGATCCTTTTGCGGATCGACTACTGCGAATCTTCGGTGTTGTTCACGGGCGACGCCGAAAAGGACGAGGAACCTCACGTGAACATCGGCGGTCCGGTGGGCCTGCTCCAGGTCGGCCACCACGGCAGCGACACATCCTCGACGGCCGACTTCCTCAAGGCTGTGGCGCCCAAGTACGCCGTGATCTCCTCGGGGAAGCAGGGAGACGGGACCAATAAAACGTATTGCCATCCGATCAAGTCCACGGTTGACGCGGTCACGGCCGCGATTGGCGGGCCGGCGACGGGGAAGCTTCGCGCGTACGACAACACCAAGGCGAAGTGCAACAAACAGAAGCCTGCGTACTGGTCGGATGTGCCGTCGAGCGACACGCTCTGGTCGACGGCACGCGACGGGATGATCGTGCTGACGACGAACGGCGACGGTAAGTTCGCGGCAGCCGTCGGGCAGTAGCTTCGGGCCCCATGGAGCCAGGCACCCCGTCGCGCCCCCAGATGGGCCCGCCGAGCGGATACTCTGGTCCGATGCGTTGCCTTGCGATCCTGATCCTGCTCGTTCCCTTGGTGGCTCTCGCCGACGTCCGGAACGACAAGCGGACCGAGCTGATGGCCAAGGAGACGCTCAGGATGGTGAAGCGGGCAGAGACGCAAACCCCGCTGAACGGTCGAGACTTCGCGAAGGCTTATCGGCGCGTCGTCGCAACGGTCATCCCGGAGCTCTGCGCTTGCCGCGACCGATACCGACTCGAGCGCAAGATGCGCGCACACTGCGCAATGGATGCCTTCGTGGAAATGATCCTCGATCTCATGCCTGTTGTGCTGCGCCAGCCCGGCGTGCTCAAGGACTTCAAGGCAGCCATGGCAGAGGGCGAAGCGGCGTCGGGCGCGTATGGCGAAAAGGTTGTCGCCGATCTGATGGAGGAGACGCTCCCCGCCAAGGAGCGACTTCGCATCATGAAGCAGATGGCAGAGTGCATCGGCGACCTCGGCGACTAACGCAGTACACGCAACCGCCGCGGGATCGATCCGATACGAGCGCCCATGGACCCGCTGACCGTCGCTCTGTTCCTGCACGCGCTCTCCAACCTGCTCGGCTTCCCCACCGACCTCGAGCAGCAGCTCGAAAGCTGGCCAGCGTGGTACCGGCCGCACGCCAAGGCGTGAGCACAGGCGTGGTCGTAGAGTGGAGGTAGCCCATGGCTGCGCCGCGCAAGGATCGACGGAAGGCTTTGCTCGCCGAGCTCGTGACGTTCCATGACCCCGCGCGGGCCGCTTGGGGTCGCGGCAAGCAGAACCGAGCCAAGCTTGCCGCAGCTCGATCCGCGGCGTGCCCCGCTGTACTCGGGACGGTGTTCGAGGGCAACGCGTGGCACACGGTGCTCGTAGAGCCGGCGATCACCGTCGACACCGCGCCATACGAGCGGTGGATGAGCGAGCAAACGTTCCCGACGGTGGCCGACGCAATCGCCTATCGGGCCAACACGGATACGTGGCTCGAGGCGTGGTTTTGGATCTGCCAGCTGCAGCTCGGGCGCGAGTATTCACGACCGCTCGCTCTCGAGGCCGCGCGCGTGAAGGCTGGCCGCTACGAGCGGACCGCGCGCAAACAAGGAGGGCTGGCGGCACGGGAAGCCGCAACGCTCGACATCATGATCGCGGAGGAGTCGAGATGCCTCGCGACGCTCCAAGACGATCGGCGATCGTTGCGGGCGGCATTCCCCGCTGTTCAGTGGCCGAGGGTCACGAGGCGCGCCGCGCACGCTGGTCTACTCGCGGACTCGCTCGGCCGGATGCTCGTGCTCGAGGTGCAGCGCTGGCACGCCGCCAAGAAGCATCCCAAGAACCGTGCGCGGTGGTCGAACCTGATCGAGCTGCGAGAGGCGCGGATCGTTGCGGCACACGCGGCCATCGTCGCTTTTCACCGAAGGGCCGAACATCTCGCCGCCGTTCGCGAAACCGCCATCCCCCGGCCCTGATCGCCATGGAGGGCCGCTGCCTCGGAGGTCGCAGCGTTCGTACGGGGGCGGGCGATGCCAAGACTCGTCGACCTGTTCACTGGATTGCTTGATCACCCCTTCGCCCCGATCGCGGCGGCGCTCATCGGCGGCGATGACCTCGCGGCGCTCGTCCCGGTGGCGCGCGAGCTGATGCGGCTGCTCGCCGCTTGCCTACACCGCGCGAGGCCGGATCAAGTGCCGGATCGGGGGCTCAACCCGTAACAGCGGGACCCCGCCGTTACACCTGGAGACCGTCCGGACCCCCGATCGGCGGGTCGGGCAGGGGCTCGGCCGGCTGGATCTGACCGGGCCCGGCGAACGGCTCGCCGACGAGGACCACACCCCGGTAGTGGTTGACACTGTAAACCACCTGTCGCATTCTCTGGGGATGGCGACCAAGCGGCACGGCACGAAGGCGGCGAGCACCGGGGGAACCCGCACGGTGGCCTACATCCGGGTGAGCACCGACAAGCAGGCCGACCACGGCGTGAGCCTCGATGCCCAGCGCGAGAAGGTGCAGCAGTACGCGGCGCTGTTCGGGCTCGAGCTGGTCTCGGTGGAGGTCGACGCGGGCGAGAGCGCGAAGTCCCTCAATCGGCCGGCGCTGACCCGCGCCCTGGCGATGCTCAAGGCGGGCAAGGCCGAGGCGCTGCTCGTGGTGAAGCTCGACCGGCTTACCCGCTCGGTGCGGGACCTCTGCGATCTCGTGGATGACTACTTCCGTGACGGCAAGTTCGCCCTGATGTCCGTCGGCGAGCAGGTCGACACGCGCAGCGCAGCGGGCCGGATGATGCTCAACATGCTCACGGTGATCGGCCAGTGGGAGCGCGAGGCGATCGGCGAGCGGACCTCGGCGGCGATGCAGCACAAGGCCAGCAAGGGCGAGTTCACCGGGGGCGTGGCGCCCTACGGCTTCGAGCTCGGCCAGGACGGC
>Ga0172380_10005799_pt1 | contig 14721 bp, 22 predicted proteins | sample Leawe162metaG_FD_119747 | JGI IMG/M metagenome (GOLD analysis project Ga0172380, IMG submission 119747) | Leachate microbial communities from a municipal landfill in Southern Ontario, Canada - Leachate well 162 metaG | ecosystem: Engineered > Solid waste > Landfill > Unclassified | place...
CTTTAACCCTGTCGTATAGTTCAAATATTGTTTGCCCCATTTTATTTAAAAGAAAGGGATTTTAACCCCTTCCTTATTTAATTGGTTTCTTAACTGCAACTTTTTCAGCATCGTTTTCAACCTTGTAAGTTTTCCCGGTAGCTTTTTCAAATTCAGCAATCCATTCTATTTCTGACAGCTCAATATAAAAATCTATTTCGCCGTGTATCTTTTTAAAAGCTACATAAGAGACCCCTTTCAGAGCCTCTTTATTGTATGTTGGATACCTTCTTACTCTCATCTTATAATGGTATTGTAAATGGAACTCCGCCTGTTGATTCTAACTTAAGCGTTGTACATGCTATTGTAGCAGTTGGCTGTAAGTCAATTTCTTCAAGCGTAACTAAACCTGTCGATGCAATTGTGTAACTACCTCCATCGCCTCCTACAACGGGTACGGCTGTACTAATAGTTTTGCCTGCAATATAAAAATCAGGTGCTGTTAACACGGTACAAGGTTCGCCTGAATTTTCAAATACAGCCCTTACAACCCCACCAGTAGCAGACCAATTGCCTACAACCGAAAGTACAACTGCATGGACGCCGTCAAATGAATCGGCGGGATTCCAGTCAACAATAGCCTCGGTAGTTGGGTTAAATACCCTACGATAGTCATTGTACAACGATGTTTCGGCAAAGATTATATCAATGTATGTATATTGCGGAACGTCCTTTTCAGGTTCTTTCACATACACATTTACTGACAAACATTTGCGAGGTTTTAAAATTGTTCCATCGGTACAAATACCTTCGATGTTTCCATTTGGATCATACCCAAAAAACGAATAGGCTTTCCCGTTCAGCTTCATCAACTCAGTAGACTCTATTGGGTTGACATCAAGAATAAATTGAATGCCATTTTTACCTAACCTTACAAGCTTATTGCCTGTATATGGACTTGGAATTTCAATGTTTTCTTGGTTTTTTGCAGCGTAATCTGAGCAAACAGGGAGAGGATACCACCTATTAGGCACGGCGGCTTTAAACTTACTATTCCAATAAGACAACAGCAAAGCATTTGCTTGTGTGTCTATTGTCGCATCCTGAGGGGTTAAAACCCCTGAGATGTAATTTAATTTATTGTTTGGAGCATTTATAGAGTGACCCGTGCGAGGGTTTCTTGTTGCTCCTGTTGGACATACATAACTCATTTTTTTTATTTTTTTAAATAATACGTTAAATTTTTAAAATTCAATTCGATTGCATCTAAATTGTCAGGGAGTTTATTTATTTTATCACCTACCCATAAATTATAATCATTGGTTCTGTTATGAGGTATATCGTTTATTGTTTTTACAAATACAGCCCCAAATTTCATCCTTAAAAGCAATGCCTCGTAAATAGGATTAATAGTTACCGTAAAAATACTATCCCAACGTTGCTGAGTTGTGTATTTTTGCGGCTCAATTAACAACCCTGAAATGCTTGACTGACAAATAATGTACATAAAAACATTGTCCGCTATTGCTCTTTCAGAAATTTCCCCATAACGTTCGGAATATTTACTCCACAACATTACTAAAGGATAACGCAATGATTGATAAGTAGGTGATTTTTTCTTTTCCTCCAAATCCATTAGAAGTTCAGACCAATTTCCAAAATGCGAATAAACAGGATTAGCTTCGGTACTTATCGCTGTTACAACATCTTTAAAATAGTCTGGTAGATATTTCATATACCGTATATATTAGTAGATTCCAGTGCCTCGCTTACATAATCCGGGAAATCTAAAACTTGATTATACAAATACAATTTTGCTATGTCGTATAATTTTACCCCAAGATTGTAAGCAATAACATACTGGGACCGTGGTGAAACTTTTGTCGACCCTTCAACATTGGATGATTGCTGTCCTAAAGAAGTGCTATAACTTAAATTATCTTTTAAGCACTCGCAATAAGTAAAATAAGCAAGCATCTGTTTAATGTCAAGTCGATAAGTAACATCGTTATAAGTAAAGTTAGCGGCTGTCATTAGCGCAGTATATTTCGCATCGTGAGTAACAAGTGCTTTGTCTGCTACATATTTATAATACTCAACATTGCCAAGCAACTTAGTTAAATAATACTCTTCACAATAATCCGTTACAAGGTCAATTAACTCAATCTTTGTCGGGGTTGTGGTATCCAAATGAATTGGATACTTACTAAAATACGTTGCTGCACTAATGACTGCCATTTACTTTTACTTTTTAACTTTCTTTGCAACTTTCTTAACAGGTGTTTTTGGTGCTGGCTTTGCAGCTTTTACCTTTGCAACTTTATTAACAGGTGCATCACACTCGGTTGCTATTCCAATTTTAGTGAATACTTCGGCGGCTTTACCTGTTAATATTTTACCGTTTAATGATGCATACATGAGCTAGTTGTTAGCTGAATTAAATGATAGCTTCCTAACCGATTTAACCCCATTTTTCGCCCCACCTTTATCCAATGACCATATAAGCAAATACGGATAGGCAAAATTAGTCCACCTGGATACTGTCAAAAATTTATTCCCCGTAGAAACGTTTGAATTAAAAATGCTATCAATAGCAACGTCTCGACTTGTGCCATCAAACGAACCATAAAAGTAAACAGTATCGGAAACGGTGCCGGTAACTTTTGTTATTTCATAACGGCCTACACATCTTTGCGCAAAATCTTTACCAACACGGATAGACCAAATTAATGTATCACTAGCATAAAGAGTATCAGAAGTTGAACCTCCGAAATAAACATATTTTGGAGCTGAATAAGACGATGTTACTTTTGTCTGAGCTACTGCCAGTAAAGAAAACATCGAAACAAATAATAATACAAAATATTTTTTCATTTTTTAAAATTTTAATTGTTTTTAAATTATGGGGTATATTTAAACCCCATATTAATAATACCTATGCAGCTGCTTGTTTGGTAATGCTTTCAACATCTGCCGCCATAGTTGCACTATACTGGAACGCTGCTTTATCGCGTACACCAAAAGCAAGTCTCATATTTACTTTTACAGTTTTTTGGCCTTCGGTAAAATCAGTTCCATTGTAGCCAATTTGCATGGTTGACCCTTTACGAATACCAATTTTCAACTTATTGGTTGCACCAACAATGCAAGTATCGGCAGTTATTGAATCATTTTCAAAAACTGTCAAACCTGCTATTTTTACAAGGTCCCCATTGGCATTGAATTGTAAACGTTTGTCAGCTATTGAATTATTCAACAGGTCTTTGTATGTCTGAATTTCTTCAATGTCAGTTGAATTTAATCCTACAAAATTGGCGGCGTATTTATTTTTACGAATAGCCAATTTCATTTTTGAAATCAAATCAATTTTATTTGCTCCAGGTACTGAATCATCGTAAGGAGTGGTAACAAAATCAGTACAAGTATCAGCTCCAACAAACAAACCTTTAATGTCGCTCGTCCCGTTTCCGCCATCACGTAAAATCTTACCATCAATAGAGGCTAAAATCTTGTCAGGTGCTACCATTCCAAGTTCGTCCATTGCTTCTGGAAGGTCGTCCAAAGTTTCATCAGACAAAGTAAAATAAGTTGCAATGTCAAATGCTTTAAACTCAACAGTCTTAAGCAAGAAACTTGATTGTGTTGGTGCGCTACCTTCGGTTTTTGTACCAGCTCCATCGGAATAGTCATATACTACAAGTAACGACATATAAGGTTTCGAGATAGGGCTTGAAGGGAATACGTCAATAACGTGTTGGTAAACTGTCAAAGGAATACCAACTCTTTCAGGGTCGAGCTCTGTTAATCGAACCGTTGCAACATTTGTTTGAACGATGGCACTTTCAAGCATATCGACAGCTTTGTCAATGTTGATTTCAGGGGTTCTTTGATTTGATTTGATATATTCAATCAAAGATTCCCTTTCGCCATTATCGTCTTTTTTTGTTTTGATAACTTCAGGGTGCAACTTAATAGCATCCATTAAAGCAGCTTTGAAAGTCTTTGGTTTGCTTTCGTTTGGCTTTACGCTCTTTTCGTTCATTGCCTTAATAGCGGCTGCATTTTCAGTTGTAGCTTGCAAAAGTTTGTCAACACTTTCTTTCAATTCTTTTACTTCATCGTTTGACTTGAAAGTTTCTTCAATCTTTTTATTGATTTCAGAAATCCTGTCGTTAAGAGCTTTTGTAGTCACATTTTCTTTTGTGGAATCTGTGATTAATCCCTTTATTTCATTTAACAATGCTTCTTTATCTTGCAATGCTTTTTTTTCTTCTTCTGTCATTTTTTTAAATTTAATTGTTTAACACCTTGTTGTAAAAATTTATAATCAATTCCTTTTTGAGTGCCTTCATGAGGCGGCTCTATTTTATTCTGAGTGCTTTTTTGCGGCTCATAATTTTTTACTGATATTGTCGGAGTTACGCTGTTACTACCAAAAACAACCGCACTACCCTCTCTCTTTTTTGCTTCATATATAACCCAGAAATATCCATATTCGTCTGCTACATCTGGATTAACGGCTTGTTTTTTCATTTCTTCATAAAAAGCCATTTGTTTTTCGCTTTCTTCATCATAATAAGCTATGTCCATAGATACGTAAATCATCCCAACGGAATGTTGTGTTACGTCTCCATTCACATATTTTTCAAACATAAAAGGCATTGTTTTTTTCTGCAATACAAATTCATTTATGTTTGCAACAGTCATAAAGTCAACGTTTAACCCCAATTGATTAAAATTAAACGGCTCATTGTAGTTTTTAGCTTTCTTTGAAATTACGCTTTCAAATATTGCCTCATGTTGTTTTAAATGGTATGAATAAGGGTTGTCTGTTACAGTTTTATTCCATATTTGAGACATGTGTAAATCCCTATGGCTATCAATTATATTTGTTGTGTTTATCACGGTTTTAACTTGAATAAACTCGGATGTTATAGGCTCAATTTCTGGAATAAACTCTTTAACCGCAATCCCGTCAATAATAGCATGAGAGTTAGTCTTATACTCTGCCATTTTTATTTGCTTGATTTCATCCAAATGTTCTTTAATAAACCTAGTTTGATCCATTTTATTAATGAACTTCTTATCTGGAAATTGTTTTATAATGTATTCCATGACTATTTTTTTATCAGTTCTTTATCGTCAAGTTGTTTTTTCTTCAACTCTTTTAATTTTTTTATTTGTTCTTTAGTCGGTTTCATAGTGTTGGTATTGGTTCAGTAATTTCAGGGCTTAATTTTCTTTCCCACTTATAAACATTGCCATTTGCAACGGGTTCTAATCCTATCATTTCAAGATATTGATTCCACGTTATTGCGTTATCGTTATAGGCTTTGTTTGCTGAATTAACATTATAAGTCAATGAAGTGGCTAAGTCTTTATAGTTTTCTTGAAGGGCTGCAATGTGTTTAAAACTTGTCCTTAGTTCAAATCCATAATCCCGCATCTTTAAACGTTCTGTCCAATAAGCATCTTCATTATTTACAATGGGAATAATAGTCCCTTGATACATTCGTCTTTCTGCCTGCACTTGATTTTCGTATGTTGGATTATTCTTATGCGTCTTATAAAGTTCAGGAGGTACTCCAAAGCCGTTACAAATTAAATTAGCGTTATTTGAAAACTCATCATATATGCCTAGTTCAGACGAGTTCATGATGGTTTTAATATAATCAATATCTGCCTCGACTATTAAAAATTGATTCTGGTTTTCTAAAACTCCATAACCTTTTTTAAACGCTTCATCAACTGCTTTTTTTGATTCTGGTTGTACTGGTAATTGAGTGCCTTGTGCATCTTTTGTATTGTGCTTAATTATACCCTGCATACCACGTGATTTAAGTATCACATTCATAGCCTCAAAAGCTAACTGAGTATTTGTAATTGGGTACTTAAGATTTTCAAGCCTTGATGAACCTATAATTGAATTTCCTACATTGGAAATATTTATATCATTAAAATGGATTACATTTTTTACAGCATATTCTCGAACTGGATTATAACAAGTAAGAATATATTTTTCAATTATGCCTTCAATGTTTGTTTGGTCGAATATTTTACCAGTCTGTTTTATCTGAACGTATTCAGAAGGTAAATTGAAAAGCGTTTGAACATTTGTTATATCTGTCTCAAATGTTTCTAAAGGATTGTTAGCATAAACAAAATTATTCCCGTATGTAAAATACATGTACATACGTTCATAATTAAATTCGAATGCAGACTGTAACGGGTTTGGACTCTCTATAAAAAGTTTACGTGCATTTTTAACCCCTTTCATCCCAGAACTCCACGGGATTTCTTTACCCTTTAAATCGACTAAATATTTTTTACCATTTGAAATCCCTTTAGCTAAAATAGAGATACATCCATTAAGTACAGGATTACTTGCAACAGCTTCACGATATTGAGCGGGATTGTTTAAAGAAAGCCAAGCGGGTTTATCTACTAAGTATTGATAATTTGAGGTAGTAATGTTTGTACGTGTTATTCCTACACGTTTATTTGCTATGTTGGCTATGAAATTCCATACTGTATTCGCCATTGACCCTTTTAAAAGTTAGGCAAATATACTTTATTTAATCCTTATAAGTAATTGATTGTTAATTATATATAACTTGTTTATAATTATTATATAGATGTTATATATATTTTATATAAGTTTGTAAAAATAAATCACATGAAAAAAGGAATAAAAAGGCCAGCCAGTTGCTTAACTTTAACGCCTAATGCAAAGTCATTATTAACAAGGCTCGCAAGTATGGATACACGTTCTTTGGGACAAGAGTGTGAGTATTTAATTATTCAGGAGGGGAAAAATAGAGGGTTTAAAGTAGAGTAGCGTTCATACTTTTATTAAATATTACCACCGGGAAAACAAAAGATATAATGTTAATTAATAACATTATATCTTTTTTAATGGGTTGTAATTAATATGGTTATTTTAATTAACTATTTAATATTCCTTTAACCTCAATTGAATCAATTTTTTGAAAAAATAGATTGCTTTGATTTAGCCTTTCTAAAAATGGCTTCATCTCCTTTGCTAAGTCATGCGCTAAATTGCAAATGTTGTTTATCATTTCTTCGCTTTTATTTTGGCTGCAAAGTAAATCCCAAATAGCGTTTTTAATTTGTTCATATTCTCCCATTAATGTTAATGCTTCATCTTGTGTAAATTTAGCCGGGATTCGTTTTCGCTCTACTAAGCAGTATTCTTTTACCCTTTCTGCTAATACTTCTTTACCTGTCTGCAATACTTCATTTCTCCATTGATGAAACTTTCCATAAAGTAAATTGGTATTTTTTGAATATTCAGGATGAATCATTAAAGCATTATTTATGTAGTTTTCAGCATTTTTATTCAATGCTAATTTTCTATGTTCGTAAACTGAAAACACTTTAATCATTTTGTGTATTTCTAATATTTGTTTATGAGTAAAAGAACCTCCCGTTTGCTCTTTAATGTATGACTTTATAACATCGTCTCTTACAGCTTTGGCATTTTTACCCCCAGAAACTACTGCAACCGAAATTGCAGCGTCTCTTTTTAAGTAATATTCTATTGATGGACGACCTCCAGAACTTTTACCCATAATTGTGATAAAGTCTTTATTCTCCTCTAACATAGACTTTTCAATGCTGTATTTAATCCAATCAGCGAAATGTTTTAATATACCCAAGTCATTATAAATTTCTCTTGCGGAAATCAATTCTTCATTGTTTACAGTTACTAATTTCATATATACATTATTTTAATGACAAAGATAATACTTTTTCACTAATAATTGCAAGCTCTTAATTAAATAGATATAACTGACCTCTTTCTCCTAATTTTGTATTACTTGATATTCGTGTCGAGTAATCTTTATTCAATTCAAAAAGCAAAGAATCAGTTAATATTAATATTTTACTTTGTACCAATTTTGTCACAAAGTATTATTCTTTGAAAGTATTGTAAAACTTTTCGAGGTAGGCGCAAACTGATGCCAGGCTATCTAGCGCATCATCCTCTTTTGTTGAGGTCTTCATTAGTTTACAACATTGGTCAATGAATTTTTGCAGCGTTGGGTTAGGATTTTCAGGAAAGTAAAAGTAGTATTTGATTATTCCGGCATTAGCAAGTATCCTGCCCATCTTATTACCCTTTGCGGGCGCACCGAAAACAGTCAGACCGGGTATTTGTTCGTTAAGTAAATGATTTTTAAACCACATACCGAAACTGTTTGTTTCGATGTACATGTTGTTTATTTTGTGTTCTTTTATCTTGCCAAGTGTTTCGGGATAATATGTTGTGAGGTTTCCTGTATTAGAAAATATAGCATCTAATACATAAACCCTGTTACCATACACCCGGCAAATAGGCATAGCAAAATGATCTGTACCAGTGTCGGCTGCATCGACTGCACTAACTGTAAAGTATTCCATGTTGGTAGGAAATTCTTTGTAACGCTTTAAAGAACTACGTGGAAGTACAAGTCCGTCAACTTCAATAATCCAACCACCTAAAACAATATTATCGTATTCGTCTGGGTTTTCTATTTTAAGCCTTTTGTAATCAGCTAATATATTATTAGGCATTTCCTTAAAATCACAATCAAGATAACTGGCATGAATGTACATCACATTATCTTTTATACAATTATCACCGCCTGTCAATCCTTTTTTCTCAAAGAACTCTTTAAATATCCAATGTTCTCTTGATGTTGGATTAAGAATTAATATGTTTAGATTTCTTCTACGCTTTGACCTAATAGAATAGAATATCTTTTTAAATGTTTTATAGTCTGGCAGTTCTTCAGCTTCATCGTTTACAAAACAATTAAAACCTGACAATGATTTCAAATTAGCCGTTTGTTGTTTACTGCCTGTCTTTATACCTTTGAATGATATTTGATTATTATTGCTCTTAATATGGCTATCTGTGACAATACAGCTATCTTGAAACCCTAACATTTCTATTTTATCAGATAACTCTGGCTTGATAGAATCGACTATTGACATATTAGTGAAACGGGTATAAAGAACGTTCCAATTATAGTCAACCATTGCAGTTAAAGCAAATATTGAAACTGAATAAGATTTTAGAGAGTATCGACCGCCAGTAATTATTACGGTGTCAACTTCTGGATAGTTATTGTTTTCTAGTAAATCGAAAAGAGGTTCAAATTTATATGTAAGTCCGTGATCTATATATGAGACTTCATTCTCAATCATTCTCAAATTTTTTGAATACTAAGCGATGTTTTGAGTTGTCTGGATTTGTATTTAATCCTTTATCATGTAAGTCCAGTATAGTACCCTCTGCGTGTTGTAATAGCCTTATTAAATCAGTAGTTCCAACATCTGCAATAATAGTATTGCCGTCTTTATCTTTTAAAGGTTGATTTAATAATCTTGAAACGATTGTTTGCTGTGATAGCTTTTGAATTGTTTTATTTGATTTATAAATGTCAGCTATTATCTGGGACTTTTCATCAATGAGTTTGTTTTCCTTTTCCTGTAATTGTTCTTTGCCTTTCTCAATGCCGGCCATTTTAATTTTTTCAAACGTGCCAGACCAGTCTTCCTTCTTTGACCACTTCTGTATTGTTGTAAAGTGAATTTCTAACTTGAACTTTTTTAGAATCTCCTTAGAAATATAATCCCACGTATGGAGTTTACTTCCATTCTCATCAACCTTTAAATATAGGTCTTTGGCAAAATTTCTAATCTTTTCTTTTTTTGCATCCATTTTGCAAATATACAAATTATTTAGAAGTTTTGTTCATTTAAAACATATTCATCGTATTGTTCGGGCTGCATTAACTTATCCTTTCTATTTGGTCTGAGAATATTTCACCTTTAATTATGTTATCGTCTGGCTTATATCCAAAGCGTTCCATAAATTCACTTTTATTATTAATATCATTGAACGAAAGAATAATATAAGCGTCTCCAGACTTCTCTTTTACTTTATCCTTTATAGCTTGCTTGGCATTTTTTACAGCCTGCTTATTGTCTTCATAAGATTGTTTAGTCTCTTTTATAGCCTCTTTAATTATGTCAGAATTACCAAAAGTAATATTTGGGACTTCCATAGTAATTAAGTTCAAATCTTGGTCTGTCAACCCTGCTAAACTGGTATCAATGTCGGGTATTAGTTCAGCTATTAATTTTAAGTCTTGAGGCGTGTTTGTCCCCCTCGCATCCATAAATATGTTTTGTTCCTTTTCCTGTTTATCGGTTAATTCTATTGCTTCAACTTTTACTTTATAATCAGTTTCTGGCGTACCATCATATTTATATTCCAAGTCAATCGCCATAATACGCTTATGTCCAGACACTAAATTTCCGGTTAATTTATTCCAAACTATACCGCCAAGAAAACCAACTTCTTTGAAGTTTTTCTTTTGCTGTTTTATAGCATCTTCTGTATGGTGTTTAGGATTATATGGAGCAAAGTTAATCTGTGATCTATTTATCTCAATAGTCTCAGACTGTTTCAATAGTTTTTTGGTACTCATATTCAAAAAGTTTTGTTTTTACCATTGGAAATAAAGCAAAAATTTTATCTAAATCATCAGGGCTGTTTTCTTTTACCCATAACAAATAATCAATATTTGAGACATCATCGCCAGAGGTTTGCCCGGCATTATAACTCATTGGCTTTATTAACCCCTTTAATTGATTATAGGCTAATACGTCTTTATTGCGCCATTCTGATAATGGATAACACTTTTTAGTTTTATAATTGATGATATTGTCTTCATAGGTTCTTAACATTAACCTTCTATTCATTGAATCAGATTGTTTAAAACCGTAAAATGTCCATTCAAAGCCTTCATTCGAGGCTCTTATATATTCGTTTATTTGTTGTACAGAAAACTTATGTACTGTTAAGTCTTTTTTACAACCATAAGCTCCGTGTTTTATCCAACTAGGTAAAGAATAGTGAGGGGTGTCGATTATTTTAGTAACTTTTGGGTATTTTGATTTGATATATAGTTTATATTTCTCGTTGTAGTCTAGGTTAGGCACTACAAACATAAATACGCATATAATCTCTTTAAAATAAGGGTAAATTAAGTCTAATAAAACCATACTATCCTTACCTGTAAGGCTGTGAAATAAGATAGCCTTATCAGTAAGTAAAGAGACTTTTTTTATTGAGGGTATTGTATTTTTCATAACTAAAGCCCGCTATTAACGGGCTTCAATTTTTGTTAGCCCGAAATAGATGAACCATCAGAGCCAAACTCAAAATTTTCTTCTTTTGTGCTTTCGTGTTTGCGCAACATAATAACCTCCTATTTAATAAATTTAATTAAAATATCGAAGGCAAATATAGTCTTTTTATTTCAATTTGTCAAGGTTGCCAGTTTCTTCTACTGAAGAAATGTATATTATAAAACATTCGCTGCCTTTTGGTGGGTTGAGATTAGCTGGCATTTTATTGATGAACTTGTTTATTTCAATAGATTTTACATTTACAACGGCAAAAGGCTTATCGAGACTATATCCTGCCCTGAATAATATTTGTTTAATTGGCTTATAATCACATTGCCCGCCTTTTTTAATTAAAACAGCCCTTTTTTCTTCATCACTTATACCATACTCAAAACTAGCTATATGAAATTTGCCTTTAAACTCACCTTCTTTTCGCCTATTGCCAAATAGTTGGGCATAGTGTATACTTGCTGACCGATATTCTTCTTTTTTTTCGCCTGAAATGATTCTTTTTAGGTGTTCAGGTAAAATGGTAAGTGTTAAGATTGTTTTCTCTGCCATCTGGTATATGTAAAATTGTTAATAAAATAATACTTTTCGCCATTGTAAAGGTAGTAATCTTTGTTGTATTTTTTGGGTTCTAAATTTCTTATTATTGTTACCTTTTTTTGGGGTTCTTTTTTCTTAACTGTGATAACCTTCATTTTTGGCCTAAAAATCTCTTTTTTGGGCTTAATTTCGATTTTTACGGGTTGTTTTGTCTCTATGTTAAGTTGCCCCCAGGCTTTTGAACACTCTTTTTTTAGGCAAATTAAAGAACCTGTATTAGCTGGCACATAATAGAGACCATTATTACTAACTATCTTTACCATTACTAAGCCTTCTTTATTAAAAAAATTAAAGGCATAAAGCCCGTGCATTTCTTTTGCTGCATCATTTGCTTTGTCTATTGATTCAACGTGAAGTTTTTTAAACCAAATTCGACCGTCTTTTTTAACATCACAGGCGAATGATTCGCCCAAACTATCAACTATATTAATTATTTGAGTAAAGGCCAAATTAATGGCTTTCTGTAATTCGTTTTTTGATTTCATCTTTGCTAAGTTTAACGTTTCTTACCAGTAAAACCCGGTGAACCGAAGCGCACCGGGCAAACGATATTTAAGACTTAGCAAACCTAAACATCATTTAATCTTGCAAATTCTTTATGGTATTCTAACGCTTTAGAATTATACGCTTTTGCCGCTTCTACTTCGGAAGAATAGCTACCAATTTTTTCGCGTTTTTTATTATGCCTTATATATGCAGTATATCTATTATATTCTTTATAAACGCCTAAATAAATAGATAGCTTTTTATTTTTTGCTGGTCTTCTATTGCTATTATTTTGCCCAATTGTGCATATTCTTAAATTAGATTTTTGATTATTTAGACCGTTGCCATCTTTATGGTCAATTTTGATTTTAGAATCTGTTATTTTCATTATTATACGATGTATTCTTTTAAAAGAAGTAACCCCATTTTGGTTAAAACATCGAACTGCATAAAATGTATTTTTATCTTTAAAAGCTGACCACTTAAATTGATTTAAATATTCGTAATCTTCATCATCAATTTGAGTTACTAAGTTTTGACTTAATTTAATTTCTTTCATAAGGCAGGGTTATAAAATATTTTCGTCGGCCATTGAAAAATAACTCTCATCACTCAAAATTATGTGATCTAACAAGGTAATATCAAATAGTTTTAAAGCATTTTTTATTTTGTCAGTTATTGCCGTGTCGGCCGAAGAAGGTTGTAAATTGCCGCTAGGGTGGTTATGTGATATAATTACACTTGAAGCATTTTGCAAAATTGCGGGTGCGATAATTTTTTTTATATCTGTTACCGTGCCAGATGTGCCGCCCTCTGATATTAGCATTATTGATAATACTTTGTTGGCTCTGTTTAAATACATTGCGTAAAAACACTCAAACATCGGTATATTGTCATTATAGTGTCTTATGGCTCGAAAAATTTCTTCAGTAGATTTAGAATTGGTTACTTTTTTGCGATCTGAATTTTTGATCTTAGTATTATAAGTGAGACTTACTTCACTTACTTGGTTGTTTTCAATGTCTTTCATTTGTGCTAAGTTTTAAATTTAAGCAGGTCGGCTGCTTTGCCCGTTTATTTTTTATAATTAAATGTACGTTCGTATTTTCTTGTCGCAAACATTTCTTCAGCTTGCTCAACAGACCAGATTATTTTAGGGCAACCAAAAAGGTGAGATATGCCGTCACCGTCAATATTTATACCGTAATTCGACCCGGTTGTATTGCCACCCCAACGTGTTTTAACATCTTCTATGACTAACCCGCTGTGGTATCTTACATACCCGTTTTTTTCTGCCCTTTTTAAAAAGGTAATTGCTTGTGTGTAGTTCATTTTGCTAAGTTTTTAAGTGATTAAATAAATACATAATTAAAAGCTCAACAAATGTATGTCGACTTAAAAAACTGTACACGATTTTTAACACTTTTAACAAATAATTAACATTTGAATTATCTAACTATCTGATTATCAATAGTTGTGTTTTTGGCCGCCGGGGCCTTGTCGTCTATCTAAACTAGAATATTCTCTTAATGTGTGGTCATTCATAATTTTAGTTTAAGTTTATTTCAAAATTAGAGATAACAATATCCTTTGCCTTCAAAAATACTTCTTTTTTCTCTAAAGGCAATAACCAAAAAGTTTCGCTATCTTCATATTGATACATTTTCTATTTTAAAAGTCGAAAGACCCGTTATTAAAGCTTTGGGTTTTATTAGCTCAAACTTTCAACTTATTTGCAAATATAGTTTATTTTCAGATAATTACAAGTTAAATTTTTCTATTTCAGCATTAAATTAACTAATGGCAACTTATGTTTACCTACACTTATTGAGTTATTTGGAGTTAGTTTCTGATATATTCGCCTCTTTGAAATTCCTAAAATATTCTGTGCATCTCCCATGTCAACTAACCCTAATACTTCTTCACATTCGTGAAATATTTGAAAGACTTCTTCAAGTTTTAACTTGTGTAAATTGTTCAGTTTTTCTTGTGCAATCATTTGATTATAAGTTTATTTCGCATTTGTGTAGTGCGTTTATACATACGTTAGGCAACATTTAATCGTACTCCCAACCTAAGTCATCATCATACGCACCATACCAATCACCTATTGCGATTCTACCATTTTCACCTACAATTCTATCTTGCGGTAAATCATTGTCTTTAATGTACTTTTTGCAGGTTTTTAAATTATTGGATTCAAATATTACGCATTCTTCGAGTTTCTTTTTACCAAAATCTAAATCCCAATCTTCATTAACTACTTTATATTTCATAATTAAAAACGTTGCCTAACACGGTATATAAGCCATACCCTGTTAAGGTTTATACTAATTTGAAAGTTTCGTGCTGGGTACGGCTCATATACCCAACGTTATGCCCCATTTAAAGACCTCCGAACATTCATCCTTTGTAACTTGAAATCTGAATGCTCGAATGGTA
>Ga0172380_10005800_pt1 | contig 14719 bp, 12 predicted proteins | sample Leawe162metaG_FD_119747 | JGI IMG/M metagenome (GOLD analysis project Ga0172380, IMG submission 119747) | Leachate microbial communities from a municipal landfill in Southern Ontario, Canada - Leachate well 162 metaG | ecosystem: Engineered > Solid waste > Landfill > Unclassified | place...
AGCGGCCACAACGGCGCCAAGCTCTCCGCCGACGTCGTCTCTGCCCTGGGCGGCGCCTCCACCGCCGACGCCGCCGACCCCGGCCACCTCACGCTCGCCGCCCTGCGCGCCCCCGCCCCGCTGCCGGCCGACAGCGCCCACTTCGCCGCCGTCGACTTCCTGCGCTCGGACCCCGCCGCTCTCGCCCACGTCTCGGCGATGCTGCGCGACCCCGACCTCGCCGACGCCGCCACGACCGCCCTCGCCGCCCCGGAAGCGTTCCGCCACTACCTCTGGCCGATCCCCGCCGACAGCCCCGCGCGCCCGGCCGCCGATGTCGTGCCGCCGCAGGACACGTTCCACCGCTGGGCGTACTACTGCGAGGTGAACTACGAGGAATTGCGCACGATCACCGAGGCGATCTACCCCGAGCGGTCCGATGTCGACTGGGCGATCGGCGTCTGGGACTATTTCGAGGGCGACGCGCGCGACGTCGATGAGGCCTTCAGCAAGCACTGCCAGAAGTTCCAGGACGAGGTGCCCAGTGCCATCAAGGCGCTCGATATCGGTGGCTGGTCGCTGCTCGCCGACTGGAAGGAGAACCGCAAGAAGATCGAGTTCTACAACAAGAACACCGACGTCCTCAAGCGCATCCTCGACCGGCACGCCGAGGACAAGCGCATCGGCGCCGACCTCATGCGCAAGCGCGTCCACGACACGAAGGCGCGCAACATCGCCGACGACGGCCCCGACGCGCCCGGCCTCAAGAACTACAAGCGCGAGGTCGCCGCCCGCGGCCAGAACCTCACCCGCCACGGCGCCGAGAACGTCATCTCCCACGAGCAGATGCTGCGGCTCGAGAAGGCGAAGGGCAACGTCAAGGCCGCCCGCGAGCTCGAGCTCCACGACCAGCTGCGCGACACCGTCGCCGGGCTCGAGGCCGCCGCCGCCACGCGCCCGCTCTCGTCCGAGGAGACGACCGCGCTCGAGACGGCCCGCCGCGACCTCGGCCGCGCGCGCGAAATGCTCGCCGTCCCCGACGACGCCGTCCAGGTCGACGTCTTCACGACCGACGGCAAGACGGGCAACATCACCAAGACGCACTTCTACTCCGAGGCCGACACCCAGGACGACATCGCGAGGCGTGAGGCGGCCCGACGCGAGGTCACTCAGGCGCCGCAGCGAGGAGAGGCCGCACCGCCACTGGCCCCCTACGCCGCCCGACACATCGCCGAGAGCCTGGTGCCCCGCACGGACGCTCAGATCCGTGACGAGGCGATCGCCGACAGCGAGCGCGTCGGAAAATGATGGATAGCAACAGTGCAATAACGTTTTTTGTCTGCAATGATCGCCAAACTTGTTAGGATTCGCAAACCATTGGTACGCCATACCTATAGTTTGTGGGTGGTTAAGAACGCTTAACTCACTATGTCGAAAAACCATTGGTACGACGTACCTATGGTTTGTGAATGGTTAAGAACATTAAACTCACTATGTCGAGCTCCGCAAACCATTGGTACGTCGTACCTATGGTTTGTGAATGGTTAAGAACACTAAACTCACTTGTCAGAGCTTTGCAAACTATTGGTACGCCGTACCTATAGTTTGTGGATGGTTAAGAATACTAAACTCACTATGTCAGAGTTCCGCAAACCATTGGTGCGGCACTTGACGAAAAGTACCTATAGTTTGTGGATGCCGGCAGTTGATGTCAGATTTGGCAGCTCGCGGTTCTTGAGGGATTTAGACGATTAAGTGCGGCGCCGTATACGCGGTCTAAATGATCGACCGCGACGGAAATCTGGTGACGGATTCCGGCAAACAGGTGCCGCGCCTGAATGAGACGGCCAACATGTTCCTCAACCGCACCATCGCGATCTACGGGCCGTCCGGCACCGGCAAGACCGTCATCACCAAACACATCATGAAGCTCGTCTCGCCCCACATCCAGCAGTGCATCATCGTCGCCCCCACGGAGCCCACCAATCGCAGCTACGCCGGCTTCATCGACTCGACCCTCATCCACTACACGCTGTACAAGGCACCACGACCCGAGGACGGTGTGAAGAAGAAAGACAATCCCAAGGCCGCGGCTGAACGATTCCTCAAGGCCATTTGGGACCGCCAGGACATGATGGCCTCGATCTACAAGCGAGCCAACGACATCATCACCCTGGCCGCCCTGTTTAACCGCCTCCCCAAGAGCGAGCGCGCGTACTGGCTGGAACACATCGTCAGCTTCAACGACAAGCGCGAACTACTCAACAAACATGCCAAGCGCCAGTTCGCGCACGACGCCGCTAAGTGTCGTCAGGCGATCAACGGCATCAACGAGAAATTCAAAGAGATGCTCATGCTAATCTACAAGCGCGCCGTCGTTGACAACTTCGGTTTCCTCGAAAATATCGAGGACCTGACCGACGATGAACAGTACAGCTTGCGTTATGTCGAGTTCAACCCCAAATTGCTGCTCATATTTGACGACTGCGCCGCTCAGCTCAAGCCATTCTTCAACAGTGACATCTTCCGTCGGCTCTTCTACCAGAACCGTCACTCATTTATCACAGTCATTGTGTGCTGCCAAGACGACACCGATCTCCCGGCCAACCTTCGAAAGAACGCGTTCGTCAGTTTCTTCACCGACCCCATCGTGTGTGCGAGCAACTTCGACCGCAAGGCCAACCAGTTTCCGAAACAAACCAAGGATTATGTACAGGCCGTGGTCAACAATGTGTTCAGCACCGAGATCCGCAAGTTCGCCTATATTCGCGAGGATCCGCGCCGCAAGCACTTTTATTACATCGAGGCGCCGCTCACCCCGCCGTTCCCGTTCGGCAGCAAGGCCCTCTCCGAGTTGTGCGACACCGTGCGCTCCGACGGCACCTCGATGGACGAGTCCAACCCGTACTTCGGCGCGTTCAAGCTCGACGGCACCAAGAGCCGCGCAACGTAGGTACGGGTTGGTCTCGTCCGGCGCGCGTCCTATTCATCAAAGGAATGTCGCCGTCCGATGCATCAAAGTCACAACGTGTGTCGCCCGATTGATCAAAGGAATGCCGCCCGATTGATCAAAGGAATGTCGCCGTCCGGTTCATCAAAGTCACAACGTGTGTCGCCCGATTCATCAAAGGAATGTCGCCGCCCGATTGATCAAAGGAATGTCGCCGCCCGATTCATCAAAGGAATGTCGCCGCCCGATTCATCAAAGGAATGTCGCCGTCCGGTTCACCAAATACACTACGTGTGTCATCGACCGATTCATCAACGGTGCCTAAAGGCGAACTGATGTGGCAACTCGTGACTGTTGACTGATCGGCAACACGGAAGTTCGATCACGGGCCACCATTGCAATCGCGCGCGAAACTGTAGTTTTTGTTGAAACGGTTATAGTGGTATGAATTGTGAAATATTTCACAACATGTTGAATATTTTTATCGTTATCGACTGCATGTATGTTGATTAGTCGAAAAATAACATTTCGCGCGGCTATTGCTGTCGTGGCCCGTGGTCGAACGGTTCCGCCGCCCATTGGTTCGCCTTTGGGCACCGGTGGTCAAGCCTCACGAAAAAGTAGAGGTCGCCCGTGAACCGTCGTTTCGGGGCCGCCCGTGCGATCACTGTTTAGGGGCCAGCGTCAGCGAGGCTTCCAGGTTGCCGAACATCGCGGGTCCGTACCAGTCCGCCTCACTCACGAGGGCTCGTGGGAACGGACCTGAGAGCGCTGTCTTGTCTTCGACGCCCATGATCTTGAATGGGATTTTGGCGGCCTCGTTGATCGCCACGCACCGCTCTGCGCAGCACCGCTTCATCTGCGCGAGCCACTGCCCCGTGATGCCGCCGCCGATCATCATCTCGAGCGTCAGGCTTGCCGCTGCGTCGGCGCCGACGATGCTCATGAGCTTTTGCGGGTCGACCTGGCCCGTGGTGAACATTTGCGCGACCGTCTTCTCGAGCTGCGCCGCCTCCACGCGGGGCTGCATCTCGAAGATGTTGAGCTGCGGCGTCCACTCCGCGCTGGCGACGAGACACGCCGTGTTGATCTTGGTCGCCAGCATGTAGTACATGTTGCGGCCCTCGATCGCTGAGGGGACTCCGTACGGGATGTTTCCGAAGCCGTAATTTGAGGTCGGTTCGGCCGGCTCTGCGGCTGTCGCACCCGAGCCAGCGGCAATCTTGGTCAGCGCGACGAGCGCTGTTCCGGCGGAGGGCGCGAACGCCTTCTTCGGCGGCCTGCCGTTGATGCCGAAGTCGGGGCGAGTGGCAACCAAGTAACCGACCTCGACCCCGACCCCGAGCCCGTGAACGGTGGCCTTCGTGTGATTGGAGTGGGCGAGATATGGGAGCCGGCCGTGGGCCACGTAACTGCTCGCGTCGAGCTTCGGCAACACGATCTCGTAACCGCGGTTGAAATATTTCACCAGACGGTGTTCGTAGCTCGGACGGCGAGCCTTCAGGTTCAGCACGTTGACGCCGTGCTCCGCCGCGAGCTTGCCCATCGCCGTCATGTGGATGTGCTCGCCGTCCCAGAGGAAGGCGCTCGATCCCATGTCGAATCCGTGGATGATTTCCGCGACGGTGGAATAGTTGCGGAGGATGAACTGAACCGTCAGTCCATCATAAACAATATTGCTGGGATTTGTAACATGAAATGTTACACAGTTTTCTGTGCGAGCGACCCAAAGGGTGGACTTGGCTTTTTTCGACCCGACGTTGTCCTTCGAATCGTCGTCCGACTCGGCATTGTCGTCGCCGGCGGCGGAGATCCACGCGTAAAGATGCGCCGCGAATGCATTGATCACGTTGCAACAGCTTGCGTCGTCTTTTAGTCCGACCAGAAACAGATCGTAATCATCGTAGGCATTGCCGTAACAATTGGTGACGTCCATGATGTCGCCGTCGGTATCCATCACCAGCGCCGAAACCGAGCCGCCCGCGAGACAGACCCCGTGTTTGCGGAAGTCGAAGCTTGCGATCGTCGGCGCCACCTTTTTCAGACGCGCGGCGAATTCGGCATCCGTCTTTGCGATGGTCGGATCGGTCTTGGGTTTGTATGATGGATTAGTGCGGCTGGGGAAGAGCATCGGGATCGAGTTGACGTCGATGCGCTCGAACTTGGCGAGGTCGCCGAGCTTGTAGAGCCCTTTGGTCACGCCGGGGACACGGCACGCCGTGTCTTCGACCATGGCTTGCGCCAGCTTGATGCGGATTGCGGTCGGGTTTGGTTTCTGAGATGAGGCCATGGCAGTGTTTGGTTACCGTTATGGTGACTTTGCGGCCGTTCAATTTTGCCCTAGCACGAACTGCCCTATCAAGAACTGCCCTAGCTAGTACTGCCCTTGCAAGAAGTGCCCTAGCAAGAATTGACCCTTTGTCTATCTCTATATTTTGTATAAAACGCCCATTTTTACGTTTTCATATATTTCGACGCCAAAATTGAAAAGGGTCCTCTATTCGTCATATCGTAGCCAGTTTCCATGTCTTTAGTTTCCATGTCTGCCCAGGTCCCCGAACATCGCACCATCAGCCGTCGTTCCTTGTCGAAAAAGAAGTCGGCGGTGGTTCAGTCACTTGAAGCACGCACTATTGAGATTCGCATGAAAATCGCCAGCGCCGTCGTCGAAGACACCAAATTTCGATTTCCGGGAGTGACCGAGGGTCTCTACACGCTCGACGCGCTGACCCCCTTCAGCCGAGTGGAGCCCTTCGTGGTTCCGTCCCTCATCAACAGCACGGACGACGTCGGGATCACTGTCGCCCCGGGCGATGCGCACTTCAAGGATCGTCTCCTGAAACGCCTGCCGGCGTTTGCGGGGTTCGACTTTCTCAAGCACGGCCTGTGCATCGCCGGCGGTTCTGTGTCCGCGCTCGTCATGAGCCCTGATGGCGCCTCCCTGAAGGACAAAGAGATCGGCGCCCTCAAAGATTTCGACATGTTTCTGGTCGGCCACAAGACCGACGGTGAGGTGCTCGACGCGATTCGCGCCCTGGCCTCTCACCTGGCCAACGCGTGGACCAAGACGGGCCCAATGTTTGTTTACCGCACCAAGAACTGCGTCAGCTTCTACTGCGAGGAGGGCGGCCGCGCCGATGGCCCTTACTTTGCTCGCGACGGGCTCGTTCAGGTCGTGCTTCGCCGCTACTCCACCACCGCCGAGGTTCTGCACAGCTTTGACCTGGGCTCCAGCGCCTTCCTCTGGGACGGCCAGCGCGTCTACATGACGGCGCTGGGCAAACTCGCGGCGGAGCACGGCATCAACGTGCTGAACCTGAAGGCCCGTCGCTCAAGCTACGAGCGCCGCCTGGCCCGCTACTTCGAGCGCGGCTACTCAATTGTGCTTTCGCAGCTTGATGCGGGTGCCGTGCTCGCTGCCTACGGTCGTATGCCCTATCTTCGTGCGAAAGGCAGCGTCAATATCGTTAACGGTTCTATTATGGCTCGCCACCTCGTCGCCTCACGACCGTCCGACGACGAAGACATGGAGGGAGAAGTGGAAGGCATCCCATGTTCGGACTACGAGGTGTCGAATGTTCCATACGAGTCTCCTCGACGCATCGGCCGCAACAACATGTTCGCGATGTTGAAGCCCGTGGTCAACGTTAACGGCCTCGTTGCCATGGCGGTGTGGCGTCAGGATCTGGACATCTTCTCGATTCAGCCCGAGATGGAAGAAGACGGTTTGTATGCGCGCGTGAAGGCGATGATTGGCTCTGGCCAGATCGACCCCGTGTCTTTCAAGAATCTCCTCGGCAGCGAAAATGCGATACGCGTCATGATGGTGCTGCTCTCTGAGAAAGTTGAGGACTGCGGCTGGAAAACCATGGTTCGGGAGTTGTGCGACGCCCGCCGCCTCGAGATTGAGGCGCGCTGCCACATCCCGTTCGTGATCATGGGCGTCGAGGACAACACGTCCCTGGTCGGCCCGTACAATCGTCTGGTGGTTGATGAGGCCGCCTGGTACGGCGACTGTGCTGCCGGCGCGTACATTCGCCGCCTCGTCAACGAGAAGCTTCAGTCTGCCGACGCGAAGCCTGTTGCCTGTTAAGGGTTCTCCATTTTTTGGCGCGCCGCGAGGGCCACTGCGCCTGGGCCGAAGCCCTTAGACGTTGCCGCTGCCGTCGCATAATCGGCGGCAACAGGAGATGTCGAGCAAGTTCGCGAACCAGGACCCGGCGATCGTGTCCATCTTCGAGGTCATCGGCGCCTACTTTACCGACATTGTCTTCAACCACCTGTACTCTGTCGCGTCCCAAAAGGCCGCCGGCGGGAACTCCATCACCGACTGCTACCTGCAGAACGCGACGGCATACACCATCGGCGTTAAAAATGACGAACGGTGCTACCGTGAAGTTGTCGAGAATGTTCACCGATTCTTTACCGATAGGACCGCTTACACCACTATCAGCTTTGGCGGCTTCGTTGATCGCATTGTCGGCGCGTGCGTCCCGGCCGAGTACTTCAAGCAGCTCCCCTCCCAGGAGAAGGACGAACTGCTCAGCAGCATCATCTGCCAGCTTGTCTCCGATCTTGCCGCCTACGCCACGACGCCCGACATGCTGCAGCGCACCATCGACCGACGCTCCGAGCCCGGGATGGCCCCCACGGCCATCCGCATGATGCAGGACGTCGCTGTCTCCTCTCTCCTCACGAAACGCCAGACGTTGCACAATAAGTTTCTGAGAAGTGTCGGACAGTCGACCGGGCTCGTTTCGCTCGACGCTGTTGAAGATCTTAAGCGCGCCCTTCGCCGCGTTGTCAAAGAGAAGGCTGAGGCCGTTGCCGCCGCGCGGGAGGCCGAAGCCATGATCGACTCGCTGCGCCGGAAGCTGCAAGATGCCAAGTCGCGTCTCACCAAGTTCGAGAAGCTCATTCGGCTCATGAACGTCGAGAAGGACTCGGGGCGTGTCGCCGCCGCCGGCCGCCTGCGCGTCCCCCCCTCCGACCGCCGGGCCGAGCGCGACTCCGATGACGACCCCCTTGCCCGCCGCGGGTTTTCGCAGCCGGGGGCCGAGCGCCGCGCTGAGGGCCAGGGCGAGCCTCCCGCCGCGTCGAAACGCCGTGCCGCCGCCGCGCCGCCCGTCAACTTCTTCGAAGACATTGGCGATGTTCAGCTCCCGGCGCGTGTGCTCCCGACTCGCGCGCCCCGACAGCCGACGCCGATGTTCGCGAGCCTTATGGACAGCGTCGTCGACATCGGGGACAACGAAGACGTCCTCGGCGGCGTCGACGAGGACGCCATTGCCGAGGATGAACCCGCGGAGGAGGACGCCCAACCCCTGCTTATGATTTAATTGTGCATTTAATGCGCATCCGTTGAGTCCGCACATTTGAGGCGCCTGTTTCTCTCATTTTTGTTGCGTGGGACAGCCATTTTTGTTGCGTGAGGTTGCGTGGGGCAGCCATTTTTGTTGCGTGAGGCAGCCATTTTTGTTGCGTGAGGCACGCCACCGATGGACAAATATCGAGCTTTGGGATAGTATTCCGACCGTCGCGAACCATGAGCGGTTTCAGTCTGGGCGGCGCCGTCAACTCGGCGGCCGACACGTTCTGCGGTCTCCCGATCGTGCGCACCATCGTCGGCAACCCCCTGTTCGTCTCTCTGCTCATCCTCGCCATTGTCGCCACCGTGGCGTTCGTGATGTACCGCGTTCAACTCAAGGTCGGCGGGGGCAAAAAGGCCTTGCGGGCGTCCATTTACATCTTGCTCTTGATTACCGGCGTCATGTTTGTCCACAATTACGCCATTGCCGAGAGGGCGCGGGCGGAGAAGTCGAGCAACGATGTTCGCCAGGTGTTTGCCGGCATCGAGAACAATCGCGCGTTTGGGGGGACCGCTTCGGCTTACCCCGTGTGGCCGCCACGGCGAGAGGACCCGCGGCGCGGACGCCTCGACAATGTGGCGGTCGATAACGACGCGCCCTTGCGCGGCCTCGAAGATGGCGCGACCCTGCACGACCTCGATGGCAGCGACCTCGACATCGTCGACGTCGTCGTCCCGGCGCGACGCAGTTAGTGCGTTGCTCATATAGATTCTCATAGAGTAGCGCGCGAATGCTCAGCGACCTGAACCCCAGCGAATCCTGGGCGGCCAACTCCATCAGCCAAGTCGACGGCAACATTTTCATAAGCGGCTATCTGGCTGCCGCCGATCCAGGGGTCATTCGTGGTAATGGGATTACTCGTATAGTCAAAATGTTCGCTGACGACACCTCTTATCCCGGCGGCTGGCACCGTCACCCCAATGTGCGGTACCATGTCGTGGCCGCTGAAGATGTCGCCGACTACGACATCAGACGTGAAGTCAGTAGCGCCATCAGATTCATTCTGGCCGGCGTTCAGAATGGTGAACGGATTCTCATTCACTGCCATATGGGGATTTCGCGCTCATCCACCATCGTGTTAATGTACCTTATGATTAACCGTGGTTACACTCTCGATCAGGCGCTCCGGCATTTGCGCGGTATTCGCAGCATCGTGAACCCCAATCCCGGCTTTATGCGAGAACTGCGTAGCGTTGATGCTGCTATGCGCCGTATCAGAGCCCGCCGCCTCGCTTCGGTGGCGCCCTCGCGCCCCATTCAGGCCGCCGTCGTCGACCAAGACATTGACACGTCTCTCGCCATTCGCATGGGGCGCGACACTGAATTCGGCAGCCGCGGACGCGACAAACGTCCCCTGCCGCGCGCGGATGATGTTCCCGCCCCCGAGCCTGTTGCTGGGCCCTGGAAGTTTCGCGCGAATCCTGACGAGTGACGCACGTCGCAGTGGCAAGCGTCGTAACATTCATGTCGCAACCAATTTTAACACGCCGCAACCAATTTTAACACGCCGCAACCAATTTTAACACGCCGCAACCAATTTTAACACACCGCAACCAATTTTAACCCATCGCAACTCGCTGCATCCAATTTTAACCGTATTGTTAGTGAACCTATTGGTTTTTTTATGTTGTAATGGGTTGTAATTGGTTAAAATGGGTTGCGGCATGTTGCGATTGGTTGCGGCGGGTTAAAATTGGTTGCGACCGCGGTTATGGCATGTTGCGACCGCGGTTGAAATTGGTTGCCGCGCGCTTGCCGCTGCGATGATCGTCACTCTGAGTTGTCGCGCTGAGTTGCTGCGCTGGGTCGCGGCGTGTCGCTTTCACGAAAACCGATTGCGGCAAAAAACAACTTTGCTGGGTCGGAATACAACATGCCACGTGGAATCATTATTGCCGTGCTGATCGTGCTGCTGATACTGGGCGTGTACGCCGTGTACCTCGCTGTGGCCGGGTCGAAGTGCAAGACGGGCGCCGACTGCCCCCCCGGCAAGACCTGCGTCGCCGGCACCTGCATCGCGGCCACCTCGAGCTGCGGCGGCGGGCCCCCCTGCGCGTCTCCCGCCGTGTGCGTTGCCGGCGTGTGCGTGGCGCCCCCCACCTGCGGCAACGGCCCACCGTGCGCCGCCGGCCAGTCATGCCAGGGGGGCCGCTGTGTCGCGAGCTGTGGGGGTGGTCCCCCCTGCCCCGCCGGCCAGGTCTGTGTCGGCGGCGTGTGCGGCAACCCCGCCGGCTCGTGCTACGCGTGGGTCGAGCTTGACCCCGCATCGCCGGCGGCACCCTCAAACGCCGTTGGATTCGGCGCCGGCACGGCGTTGCTTCCCCTCGCCGCCGTCGACGCCGCCGGCAACTGGTACCTGGGCGGCAGTCGCCCCGGCGGATCGTGGCTGGTGAACTTCTACGGGGCCGGTGCGAACGGCGCCTACTCCAATCCCACCGTCCTGCGCCTGTTCTACCTCGCCGTCGTCTCGGGTTGCTCACCCACCCCGGGCACCACGACCGATCCATCGCGAGCCATCGCCCTGAATGGCATGCCCGTGTGCTGGAACTCTCTCGCGTCACAAAATATGGGCCTGTTCTCTCCCGCAACGGCCGCGGGGGCGTGTCACCAGCCTGACTCGATGGGGTCCGGCGGATTCAACTTCCAAATGATGTCTCAGTGATGCCACGGCCATTACTCGCTTCCGGATTCGTTCGCTGCGGATTCGCTCGCCATGGATTCGTTCTCTGCGGATTCGCTCGCCATGGATTCACTCGCTGCGGTTTCGCTCGATGTTTGTCCACATACTGTCGGATTTTTTGCGAACAATTCGTTTTGCATGTCGCCCATGACTCGCATCATGTGCATCGCGGTCCGCACGTGTCGCCGCAAACCGGTCATGTTGCGCATTCGCAGCCAGCATGCCGATCTGACCGAGCTATCCGGATCCGAGGTGAGGGGCACGTCGGCCGGCAACGTTCTCGCTACGGCCTCGCTAACATGCATCGTCATGAATCGGATCTGATACCGAGCGTTGCCCCATTCGAAATAGCCCTCGGCCGTTGCGGATGGTAATTCCACGCCAATCTCTTCCTGAAACTCGCGAGCAATTACTGTTTTCCAGTCTTTTCCGTCAATCTCGGGGTCCCATTTGCCGCCAGGTACTCCAAGGACGTCTTCGCCATTCGACGCGCGTTCGACGGTGCAATAAATTCGACCATCATTCCGTTTTATGATGACAAATGCTGATGCTTTCGCGGATGATATCATTGTTGGGCGTGCAATTATATTGAGGTAATGTGCCCAATAATAACACATTCAATTATTGTATTTGACAAAACATTAGTACCGGGTACCCATAGTTTGCTAATGTTAAGCCCGTCACCACGTTGGCAATTATCGCAAAACATTGGTACGGCGCTTGTCGAAAGTACTCATAGTTTGCTAATGTTAAGCCCGTCACCACGTTGGCAATTATCGCAAAACATTGGTACGGAGTACCCATAGTTTGCTAATGTTAAGCTCGTCACCACGTTGGTAATTATCGCAAAACATTGGTACAGAGTACCCATAGTTTGCTAATGTTGTCGATTAGAAAATATTGTTCGGAGTAACATAATTTGGTTGTTGAACTGACTTTATAAACGCGTCAAGTTTCCGACAAGGTGCATTATATTGACTTAAAGCGGTATCGCGTAATAGAAATTACAGAGAAACAAATCAAAGCGGTAATGCATGTATCGCACAATTGTTTTTCATTATTCACCGTCATATTTGCCATCGTCGCGTTCATTTTGACCACATGAGTTTTTAAGGCACTATTGTACCATTCTGGAATGTCTTTTTCCGCAAACTCCCCGAATAATACCATGTCTTCGGCGACATCCTTTAGCAGCCTGTGCAATTCTCTGGCGGCCTCGGTTCTCTGTCGAGGAGTTGAGCCGGGGCTCATCAAAATCTTTCTGAGTGGGCCGTATTCTCCCACCCACTCCAGTGGGCGCCACACCACATTCAGTGTAAATACCATTCCCCCTCTCGGTGTTTTCACGTAGTTTGTCCACATTTACGATGTTACCGAAGTCTGTTATCGAGGCCGTTCTCGACGATGATGTTATTGAGGCCGCCTGTTGATGTTGATGCCTAAAACTATTTTCACTTTTAATACGGTTAAAACACGCTAGGATACGCAAAAACTGACACCGACATGTCATTGATTGCGGTCATCTTGGTTCTAATCATCGTTGTCGGTGTGGTCGTCGCTCGGCACTTCTGGAGACCTCTACCGTTGGCCAAATTGAATTCGCCTGCGAGCTCTAGCCCACCGCCGGCTAGCGGGTTCGAATGGGTCCCGTGGAGGCCGTCTCGCCGCCGCCTCATCGCCGTTCCCGAGGGAGCTATCACCGGGGACGGGAACTCGACGGTCATCCCTGTCGTCGCACACGACGCTCGCAACGGCGGCGGCTGGGTCCCGGGCGGAGTCAGCAACGACTCCGATGACAACAACTATGGGGTGTTCGTGCCCGGCAACCCGGCCGATGCCGGTCCGGTTGATGCCACCTATTTCGTGGCTCGCGCCACTCGTGCAGACAGCCAATTCTATCTTCCGGTTCTGAGCGGACGCCGAATATGCCTTAGTAGAACAGGAATTTTCATGCATTGCTACCCCTGATTCCTCCGAAGATCTCACCCCAGACAGGGGACCAAAGCCCGGCCGTCACCAGAATCATTTTGGCGATGCGCAGGTTTGTGTCGACGGCTAGATGAGCTGTGTCTATTCCGTACACGGCAGCGTAGTTTTTCCCACGCCCTCGCTCCATATCAGTGGATAAGTCTCCTATATCATCAGCTATCTGGTACGCCAACCCAATACAACTACCCAATTCTCTCATCAGAGGTTGAAATTCCGGACTTCCTCCCGCAATTAACCAGCCGGACAAGGTAGCGATTTCAAAGAAGCTTGCCGTCTTCCTCAACGCTATTTCGACCGCCGCGTCTGGTCCCGCCTCGCGCTCGATCTCCTCGGGCGTCTGCGCGTCCATGTACTGCCCCCCCGCCGCGCCCAGAGCTCCCAGGGCCCGGCTGACATCTCCACAGAGCCGTGTACCCACGCGATCGATGTTGCCGAACTCGGGGCAGTTGGCGCGAACCCAGTCGAGCTGCCGGCACAGGTTCTGGAAGGCCGCGGCCGCGATGGATATGGCGGCCATTTGCGCGACTCCGACCCCGGACACGGCGTGGACAGTGGGTCGCCCCCTCCGTAGCGTGTCGTTGTCGAAGGCGGGCAGGTCATCTATCACGAGGGAGGCCGAGTGGAGGTACTCGACGAAGAGGGCGAGCTCGGCGGGGTCAACGGGTGTCGCGTCGGGTCGGCCCAAAGACACGCCGCGCGCTATTTCCCAGGCGATAATGGGACGGAGTCGCTTCCCTTCCACCAGCGCCAACTCGCAGGCGCGGGAGAGCTTCGTCACAGGCCCGAAGTCACCGAGGACGGCCGCGCGTGCTATCAGTTCATCGATCTCGTGTCGGTACTCGGCGTAGGTTCTCGGCCGCAGCAGTTCCGGTCCGGTGAGCTCCCTGGGTCGCAGAGAAACCGACCGCGGCGGACCGTATTGGCTGAAGCCCTGGCTGAAGCTATGGCTGACCGTGGTGCGGAGGCCGACGCCCAGGTTATTTAACAAGTCATCTAGCGCGGACGCGACTTTCCGCGCACGATGAACCGTCACGATTAGGAGCACAGCCAACACGATGATCACAGACAAATAGAATGACATTATACTAGTTTGTGTAATGGATCTCGTTGTCTAACCGAGGGTCCGACGATCGAACATAATCATTTCACACGCAAAATACAAAAATATAATCTATCATGTGGGTTTCGTAATTACACGTTATATTCTTCATTTCGATTTCACCAACATACATCGGACACGAAATAAATTTAGCAATAGATGGTGCTCACAACCAACAGCATGTAAAATAAATATAACGTGCAAAGACGCAACATGCCGTCGACCCGACAGTTTTTTCGCAGACGACTACACGAGCCCAAGCTAAATTTTTTCTTGAGAGACATTTTATTTCTACCCCCCCCCCGCCCAATACCAAATCTGGTATTGTTACTTTTTGTCACATACAGTTATTTTAAGTTTTAGTTAATGAAAGAAGTATAGTTATATGTTTCGACTCAAGATTTTCATATATTAAAACCTCACCGATACCGAGAAAACACAAAAACGTAACAAAAAAGTAATAAGCTAACTTGTCGATCTTGACTAGAATTTTGGAACATATGTTCATTAATCGATTTAGGCGAATCGGTATAGTTAAAAATTATGATTTGGGTTTTATGAGATATTCAGTAAATATCATATAAAATAAATAGAACGTGCAGAGTCGCAACATGCCACCGATCCAGAAGCTTTTTCGCGGACGACCACACGAG
>Ga0172380_10005801_pt1 | contig 14718 bp, 45 predicted proteins | sample Leawe162metaG_FD_119747 | JGI IMG/M metagenome (GOLD analysis project Ga0172380, IMG submission 119747) | Leachate microbial communities from a municipal landfill in Southern Ontario, Canada - Leachate well 162 metaG | ecosystem: Engineered > Solid waste > Landfill > Unclassified | place...
TATTAAGACCTTATATTATTGAAAATTGGGATATAATCAAAAAATTAAAATAACATGAACGAAATAGAAAAATTAAGATGTAATGAGCTAAAAAATTTAGGAATGATGTTTAGCTTCAAAGAAAATGGTTTTATAGGAAAAGAAGATGATATAAGTGATTTCTATATTCCTACATTTGATGTTCGATTTAGCGACGATCGAAAATGGGATAAAATAATTAAAGAATTAACAACAGAATTAAACAATAGGAGATCTTCAAAAATGAATAATGAAATAAAAACTCACATAGTAATAGATTGTACTAATTTAAAGATTAACAATAATAAAGTATTTGTAGGAACTTATCAAGAATGTATTAATTACATAGACAGTAACGAAATTGATTATAAAATAGTTCCGATGACAAAAAAAGAATTAAAATTATATAATAACAAATAAATAAAAAATATTTCAAAACATGAACCCAATTAAAGATAGCATTCCAAGTAAATGCAAATTATATAAACCAGATCTAACCAAACCTATTCACGCAAATTGTGAAAAATTAGGAATATTATATGAGTGTAAAAATAATACAATACCCGATAATATATTCTGTTTAGGTTGTAAACATATTAAAGACATTAAATTTAAATAATTATGGAAACAACAAAATTACTAAAAGAAATAATTCAATTAATAGAAACTAATCCAAATGATTCTGATTTAGGAAAAGCTATTAGAAAGTTATATACCAAATATAAAACTAATAGTGAATTATTAGATACAGATGACTTAGGAGAAATTAATCGTTCTAATTCAATAAATGATTAACAAAAATAAAATTATGCAATCAATTATTCAACTTAAATTATTCGATGATTTTGTCTTTTATGATAAACGACAAATAGATACGATTACCAAACAAGGTAAAAAATTTACTAAACAGTATAAGAAAAAACTAAAAATATTAATATGAAAAAAGAATATGTAATTTGTTTTGAAAATAAAGGATATAGTGGCGTAACTAATTTATATCCATTTTTAAATAAAACATTTAAAACAATTGATATAGCAGAAGCAACAATATCAAGTTTATTAAATGATAAAAATAATACAGAAAAAAGATATTATATAATTCCATGCTATACAAAAGATTAAAATAAATAATTATGAATAAAAATGAACTAATCAACATAGATTTAAATGAATATGATTATCAATGTTCAGATGGATGTTGTACAAACTATGGAACTATTACAACAGTAAACGGAAAAGAATTGGAATGTCATAATCAAGACGCATCTACAATAGTAAAACAAGTATTAGAACATTTAGGATATACTAATGTAAAAGTAACCAATAGTTATAATGGTGAAATAATTAGCAAAGTTTAAAATATGACAGAAAAAGAATTAATGAAAACTGCTTATATAGCAGCAAGAAAAGAATTTGATATAATTCCAAGTAGATGTGAAGAAGCATTCGAAGAATATTATTTAAAAGAAGGAATATTCTTAATCACCAAAAATGTTTTAGAACGACAATCTCTATCAGATAATGATATATTTAATACAAAGTTAGATAATCAAATAGCATATATAGAGGCAATAAATAAAATAATGGAAGTTCCAATATCAAAGTCAATTTTAAATAGTCTAAAGGAATTAAAAACTATTAAGCAAAAACAAATAGAAAATTTAAAATAACTAAATTAAAATTATTGTGGAATATAATTCAATATTAGAAAATGTACTAATTGATATTCAAATAGACATTCAAAATGAAATTCTAAATCAATGTAAAAAATGTAATCTAGATGATTTACAAACTGATATTATAAATGAAAATGTAATATCAACTTTTAATTTAAACAAACAAAAATATATTAAACAATTAAATAAAACAAGTGAAACATTATTAAAAAGATATATTAAACATATCAAAAATCACGAAGGAATAGATTATATAGATAATATACATGACTATAGTGATGATGTACATTTTAGTGAAGAAGAAATTAAACTACTTGAAACATTATCAAATGATTAAAAAACTAACAAAACAACAAAAAATATTATTAACACTATTAAGAGACTCTTATTTAACATTAGGTGATATAACTAATAGATTTTATTCTATACATACACCAAAATCTAACAAACCACAATTAAATAATATAATGAAAAGAAATTCAAAAATGAGTGGATGGTTAAATAATTTGTGGAATAAAGAATTAATAGAAATTGATCACTGTTCAGATGATAATAGATATAGAGTAACTCAAAAAGCAATAAACTTATTAAATTTATAAAATTATGAAACATAAAGAAATAACAGATTATAGCACTCAATATTTTAATTCAGATTCTGTTAATAATATGAAATTACCAGAAGTAAACGTTCGTAAACAAACAAGTAAACAACATCAAACTAAATTAAAATTAAGAATATTAGAATATATTAAACTATACGAAATAGAAAATAATTATCAATTTGAAATTTATGAAATAGATAATATATTATTAGAAATAGTAAAACATCATCATGAATCATATTTAAATACAAAATTTGGATATGATACAATTTAATCAAAAATAAACTTATTAAATTTATAAATTTATGAAAAACAAAGATATAAATGAAATCTTAAAAGATATTTTAGGAACAGAAGCTATTAATGACAATAATATACAAATATCAGAAAATACATCAAAGTTAGTTAAAACAATAAATTATTTAATTACACAATTAGAAATAATTAAGAGAGAGTTTAATCCAGAATGTGATAATTCATATTTAATGGAACATATTGATTCAGTAATCAATAATACAAAAGAAATTTTATCAGAAAATAAATAATTAAAATATGAAAATAGAAAAAATTAATTCACAAACCAGAAGAGACTTTTATGCTGATATGATTTGTGAACATTGTGGACATATAGAAAAGAATGTAAGTTGTTACGATGATGATTACTTTCATCAAAATGTTATTCCAAATATGACTTGTAAACAATGTGGTAAAAATTCTGGAGAGGATTATAGACCATTAGCAACAAAATATAAATCGGACGAAGTAATATAAAAATAAAATTATACAATGTATATAGATTTAAAAATAGAAAAACCAAAAGAAAGTGATAAAATTTTAGTAGGAGTAAACGCATACCCAATGAATCCAAGAATAGCTATTTATAAAAAAGATAAATTTTGGGATATTAGTGATACAAAAATAGAATTATTCCCTACTCATTGGAAATATCCAGAAGTTCCATTTATGTTTTAATTTAATATAAACAATTGAAATATGAAAAAGAAATTATATTATGAATTTAGTGATAACGGAGATATTAGTAAAATAGTAATGTGTTTAGAAGATTGTATGGAGTGGATAAGATCAGAAACAGAAAATGTATTAGATGAATATTCAGATGATGTAGAATATACTATTATACCTGTTTGGATGACAGAAGAAGAATTTAAAAATTTACCAGAAGCTTGTATTTAAAAATAAAATCATTAACACTTAAACGAAGTCTTGCATACATAATAGATAAGCAAGAAGGATACCTAAATGGATTTAATCCTTACGACTTTTTATGGGACTATTCCAATCCAACATGGATATAAATATTACAAAATTTTAAATTAAAAATAAATTTATATATGTACGAAAAACTATTTGAAAGAAATCAAAAAGCATTACTCTTTATAAAAGAAAAAGAAGGTTTAACTAATGACGAAGTAAATTCTTTATTACCCATTTGTAAAACCAAATTATATAGTAAAACAATTGTAGGTATAGCCGATCTAATGACTGAGTATTCTGAACATTTAATTAATGAACAAAAAGAATCGTTATTACTACTCGATTTCGCTAATCATTTAAATGAAGCTAGTGGGTTCGCTTTAAACTCAGAAGGATTTGAAGAATACATAAAAGAATTTTTAAACAAACAATAGTATTATGAAAAAACAATTGAAATTAATTGAAAATTCAAATATTTTTCCTTCAACAGATGAATTAAATATAAATATTGTTATGAATAGTACATTACCATGCCCATTTTGTGGAAAACAACCAAATTTTGGATATTATCGTAATGAATATAGAGAAGATATTTTTTACTTAAAATGTAACAAATGTAATGCTAAATTTTTTGAATGTAAATTTGAAATTTTACATCAACCACCTTATATTGAAATTGTAAAAAAATTAGTGAATAAATGGAATAAAAGATATAGTTTATAAAATTAATAGAATGAATATTTATATAGAACGATAATATGAATAACAATACAATATTATATGCAGCTTTTTGTGGAACAGGTAAAACATATATTTGCGAAAATAATACAGATATAAAATCTATTGAAATAGAATATTGGAAATATAAAGATAAAGGATTGCAAAAACAATATATCAAAGATATAAAGAAACAGTTTAGACGAGTTGATTATATTTTTATTGCTACCGACCCAGAAAATTTAAAACTTTTATATAAAGAAGGATTTGATATAACAGTTGTTTATCCAGAAAATAAATTGAGAAATGAATACTTAGATAGATATATTAAACGAAATAGTTCTTGTGATTTTATAGGAACATTTATGAAATATTGGAATCCTTGGATTGATGAACTTAAAGAACAAAAATATTGTAAACATATAATATTAAAATCTGGACAATATTTACAAGATGTTATATAATATTATTAACTTTTAAATAATATGAAACCAAACAAAAAGAAATTAAAAAATAAAATTATGAAAATAACAAACTTTAAAAAAGGTGATTTAATCACAAGAATAAAAGTATCGGATGAATATACATCTGAACCTAAATATGAATTAGATTCATTTATATTTAGTGAGATATCTAATGGTAAAATTTGGCTTATTCATTTTAATGAATGTAAGGACTATGAACTTGAGATATTTTCTGAAGTATTTGAAAAAAGAAAAGAAGATGAGTGGGAATATTATATCATTCCAGATATTCTAACAGATTTACTTTTAGAACAAATGTGTAAATCAAAATTATTACTATGTAAGTTATTAAGAAAACATTTAATTAAAAACAGTAATATAACAACTTATGAAAACAAACAAAGAAATCTTAGAATCTTATCTAGATAGAGAACTGTTTTCACTTGGAGAAAATCTATCCGATAGTAATATATTAGATTGTATGAAAGAAGCACAAAAACAAACTAAAATTAAATATAAGAAAAAGATAAATAAGATCGAAAAACAATATTACGACAAAGGATATACTAAGGGTTGGACAGAAGGATTTAATTAAGCAAAACAAGAAATTTAAAACAAATATATATAACATGAGAAAAATCATTAAAGAAGATTATGGAATCGGAGTAGTAAATGCAAGTGAAAATAAACACCATTACTACATAGCAAAAAGATTATCAAATGAACAGATAAATAAATTTGTCCAAGCTAAAACATTAATTGGATATGAAGTTGATGTTCTATATCGTAAAAAACAAAGAAAATGTATAATAGTTGCAGTCTCACTTCCAGACAAAGAACAAACCGTATATACATTCAAGGATGGTAGTAAACAAACCTATTCAAACTTTCCATTTAGTATATTTCTTTGTATAGAAGATGGTAGACTACAAGGTAGATGGTTTAATAATATAGACTCTTTTAACTTTGATAATGCAATATATAAAGGTGTTCATTTCGAAACACATGGAACAGAATATACAGTAATTAATAAAAATTTTGATTGTGTTGAATTGATATATGATTATAATAGTGGGCATTTAGAATTACCATGTGCTTAGTCTTATAACTTGTATGTGACAAACTATTTTAAAAAACGAAAATTAACCTCGATAAAATATGAATAAAATACACACGAAACGAGACGCAGAATCATTAATATTTTTATTACAAAAATTAGGATATATAAATGCTAAATTAATTGGTTCATTTGGTAATGGAAAAGAAACTTCAGAACATGATATAGATGTTTATATACCAAAATTACCAGGATTTTTAAGTAAAAGATTTAAGAGTAAACAATTTGCTGATACTATGAAAAATTTATTAGATGCAGAATCTTATGAATATACAGATATGGAAAGTTGGTATTTTACAAATACATTTTTTGGTGATGTAGATATGTTTCACAATATAGATCATTTTGATTATTAAATATTATGTTAAAAAGTATAAGAAGTATTGAAAATTTATTTTTTATTTTTTCTATACATACACTGATTATAGACTATTTTGAAAATTATAAAAACTGATATAACATATTAGTAATAATAGAAGATATATTATACAATGACTGGAATTGATATTAAACTATTAAACTAGGGTTATTTTTATGTTATTAAGTATTTTGAAAAACCAAAATTAACCTCGATATGAAAACGTATATGTCTCATTTCTCAATCTATCATCACCCAACGTCAAAAGTGAATCATCAAATTTTTGCGAAATAGATTTTTAAATCGATACTTCGATACGGTTATAAAAATAGTGATGTTACATAATAGGGTTTTATGTAACGACAATTTAAGATAGGTTTAATAAAATGTAAGTAGATTAATAGATCATTGTTTAAATCTATTTAAAATAGGTTAGAATAATATTAGTTATAATATACAATAATAAAATTTACATTAATTTCAACATTATTTCTTTAGATTTATTTTCTATTTGGTAATACTTTTTCTTGTTTGTTAACTATAATATTAGATAACTCTATAACCTTATCTTCTAACCAATGAACATATTCTGGATTATAGTTAGATGATAGTATATCAAAAGATTTACCTGTTTTTGTATAGAATTCTGATCTTATATCGTCTTGAAACATAATTTTATTTATTTTTATTTTTTATAATTAGTTTGAAATATTTTTTCTAGTTCTTTTCTTTTATCAAATTCTGGTTCCCAATCTATACTATGACTATAATTTATTTTTCGTTCCCACCAACTGTTAGATTTGGTATTTCTTCTGTATTGTTGTTCTATATCGTTTTCTACAGTATCAACAATAAAATATTCTACGAGATGGATGCCTGTGAGTTTCATTATTATTTATTTTTAACTAGTTCAACAATCCATCTATCATCAAAATCAAACCAACATCCACTACATCTAATTTGTTTATTTTTTGTATCTAATGTAGCGATATCGTTAATTTTACAATATCTTTCTGATATTGGTGTTTGTAAAACTTTTACTTTCATGATTTATATTATTATTTAAAAATTTACCATGTTGCTTAGGTTTGTATCATCATTACCTTTATTTTTAGATAATGCTATTCTTGCTATTAATGTTCCAAATACTAAAACAAGTATTGACATTTTAATACCTTCTAAAATTGTGATAGGAGTTTTGTCTACATGATATCCAATTGGATAGATGATATAAAAGAATATTAAAAACATTAATACTCCTGTTATTGTTCCTATTAATAAGGAAATAAACCATTTTTTCATGTTGTTTGTTGTTTTAAATTATAGTACAAAAGTACAAAATAAAAATCACACTACCAAATTTATTTCGAGAAAATATTTTAAATTTTAAATAATATTAATACTAATATTCTAAAAGATATAGTGGTCATTATATAGTTATTTAATACTAATATCGACGGTAATGTTTTAAAATCAAATAATAAATATAAGAATGAATGAGATTGATTATATTCAAAGTCTACTATATAAAATAAGTATAGATATAAGAGTATTAATATCCAAATTATATATATTGATATTAATATTATTGTTGGTAGCATGATTTTTAATTTATTAATCTAATGTTTTAAATAGTTCTTTTAATTGTTCTATATTACATAATATAAACTGTTCTACTGTGTCTTGATCTTCTGTATATGATACTTTATCATTTACAAGGTCAGATACTGAATTTCGGAAGTCTATTTGTTTTTGAAGTGTGATAGCTTCTTGTTCATCTTCTATTATTTCTCCATTAGTGAGTTGATAGCCGGATACTTTTTGTGGGGTGTTTGTTTTCATGTTTGTATTATTTTAATTTATTATCAAACCAATCAGCGAACATAGCTGCATAATATGCAAATTGAATTATTATATAACCTATTAAAATCACTTGAAATGTTGAGTATATTACAACATAATTTGTTGTATTTATATAATCTTTAACTAAATGTACATTAAAATAAAATGTAAGTATTGTTGGTACTAATACTATTAATATACAGATACTAAATTTAATTGCTTTCATAAATTTAATTGTTTTCATAAATTTTTTATTTATTTTTTTCTAATTTGTTTATTAAGATGTCAATTTGATCTTTACTTAAATTTTTATTTACTTCAGTAAGGACCCTAATAGATTCTTCTTCTATAGTAAATGGATACTTAAATTGTTTATTTAAATTCATTACTACTTTAATAGCTTTTAGTTCTTCTAATGTTAGACGTTTACTATCTTTACAAGTAGGTGGTCCAAATAAGATTTGTTTTGTTGTTTCTCTTGTATTATTTTTTGTATCTATATAAACAGATTCTGCTATTTCTGCTTTGTGTCCATCTACTATTACATCGTTATTTTCTTCTTTTATGATTTCTGCCCATGTTCCTTGTTTATAAATTGTATAATAATTATATTCTAATGAATCACTAAATGAATAATAAATTATAACATGTTTATCTTTTTTATCAATTATTATTGTATCACTAATACATTTTTCAAATTTAGATCTGTTTACTTTAACTCCGTCTTTAAATCCTTTCCATAATGCTACTTGAGTTAATACATCTTCGATTTGTTTTGTAGTTGCTTTAGTGACATTTGTTTTAACAGTAAAATGGTAATATTCATTTTCAATTGTTGATTTAAATTCTGATATATGATTTGGATTGATTATATAACCTTCTGTTGTATTATATGAATTTTCTGTTTGAGAACTATATCTAAATAATACTTTTTGATCATTTACCTCTTTATACAACCAATCACCTTCTTTGAAATCATTTGTTTGATTAAATTTGGATATTTCTTCCGTTGTTGCTTTTCTAACTAAATCTTTATGAACTCCAGTAGATCTTCCTAGTTCAGATCTTAAATAAAATTCATCTTTTATTTCTTTTATTTGAAAAATATCACCAACCTTAAAAGTAGACCAATTACCTTTTCCATCAGAAATTATTTTCACATAATCATTTAATTTGTATTCATCATCTTCCTCTTCTATTACCGATTGTTTTAATAGTTGTTCAAAGCTATCTACTTTTGCGAACATGTCTTGTTTGAACTCTTTGAATTGTTCTTGGATTGATGAGGTATCTGGAAAATTTATTTCGTTAAATTCTATTGTACGATAATATGAATAAGCACACCAACCAGGACAAGGCAATAGATAATAATTATAAATTGGATTCCACTCACGCATATTTTTAAAATGTTGTTTAAGTATATAATGCTGTTCTTTTGTTGTTACATGACAGACATAATTTTTATTTTCATCAATATTATTATAATTGACACTTAATTCTTCTATTGAATATTTTTTCATAATTTTAATTTATTAATGTTAATTGAATTTCTTGTGCTACAAAATGAGTATAATCATATACTTTATTTCTAATAGAGTTATCTGGTTCTATAATATAGGTTCCACCTATAATTGGTTGGTCAGTTAATGCTTTACCTACTATTTTACCTGTTCCTTTAAATTCTCTTATATTGAATTCAACTCTTTGATCTTGTTTTAAATCACTCATAGTTTTATATATTTTAAATTTATAAATTTTCAAATATATATAATATCTGATTCCAATAATATATATCACCTTCACTACCACATGTTGGTATTATTACTTTTTTAATTAGCTTTATCGATCTTCTTTTTTTAAAAAATAAAAATAAAGATTTTATTTCATCTATTTTAACTGATAATTCTTGAAATGTAAAAATATTTGTATTATTCATAATTTTTATTTATTTTTAATTTTTGTTTATTATTATATTTAAGGTAAAGGAGATGAAAATTGTTTGAATTTTCTATTTGCTCCTTTACCTATTTTAATTATGTGATACAAAATTAATACTTATTTTTCTATTTACCAAATTTATTTTAAAATATTTTAGATTGTTAATAACTTTCTTAAAATAAATCAAAATAAATTTTTTTATGTGACATATTATTTGTACATTTGTATTATAATTTAAAACAATAAATAGATATGAAAACAAGTAAAAACATAAAAGAAACAAAAACAGCAGTAAGTTCTAAATATCCAAAATGGTTAGATGTCAAAGATCAAAAATATTATGATAGTATGAAAGAAGAAGGATTTTCTAACAGTCATATTCAAAGAACTATAGAATATATGAAATTATTAAACGAAGAATAAAAAATTTAAATAATTACAACTATGTTCGAAAAGATAGGTTACTTCAAAGAATACTATATCAACAATCGATTTATTGGTACTGTAACTCCATGTGAAAAAGATAGAGACGAAGTTGGATACTATAGTCGTAAAGATGAAGTATTAACTGATACAGTAATATTAGATAATAAAAAAAGAATTAAAAAAGGAACACTTGGAGTTCATACATTAATATATCCATTGTTTGGAAAATTAATAAAATAAATTTGGTTATATAAAAAATATTTATTAATTTTGTAAAGTTAAATTAAAAATAAAAACAATGATAAAAGTAAATAAATACCCAGAACAAAAATCAATTAATAGATATTTTGATGATTTAGAAGAATGGGAAAATAGTTTTTCATGTAATGAATGTGGTTGTGATAATATTACAGACTTCACTTATGACAGAACAGTTGCAAATGGCGAAGTTTGGATTTGTAAATATTGTAAAACAGAAAGACTTGTAAAAAATAAACCAAATGAAGATAGATATTAATATTAACAACCTGATATAAAACAAATGACAAAATTTAAACTAAATTCAGAAATTACTATAAGTGCTTATACAGAAGTAGAAGCTGATACATTAGAAGAAGCAATTGAAATAGCTAAAGAAAGATCAACAATGGAAATACCAATTAATAGTCTAGCAGATGTTAGTGAAGAATGGATTGTAGATGAAATAGATGGTATGCCAGTTAATATACATGAAACTGAATAAAATTAATTGATAATAGTTAAAAATAACTTAACCCGGAAAAATATATGTCAGGAGTAAAAGACAAAGTATATTCTATTATTAATTAATTTTTTAAAATATAAAACAATATGTCAAAAGCAAACGATACCAGAAAAGAAGCATTAGCATGGTGGGATAATATTCCATTTAATTCATCTAATACAACTATAAGTAAAACTCATTATACTAATAAATATTTTGAGGGTAGAAAATATAATAGTTTAACAGGAAGAGAAATAGAATTGATTTATAATGAACTATGTAAATGTCCTCATTGTGGATATATAAGAAAAAATATATCAGGTCTATGTCCAGAATGTTGTATATTTCCACCAACAAATAATATTTTAAAATAATTTAAAACAGATAAAACCTATAAAAATGAACTATAACATTATATCATTAGCAGAAGATATAGAATCTATATCAACCATTCTAAAAATAAAAAAGACAGAATTTACAGAAAATTTTTATAAAAATGTAAATTATTCTAAGATGTCATTTTCAGAAATAAAACAATTAAATTTAGAATATCAATTAAAAATTAAAGAATTGGAAGATGACATTTATAAAAAATATCATACTAGTAAAAGATTAATTAAAAACAATTAAATATGATAGAAGATAATAATATTATACAACTCAAAGGAGCTTCTAAAAAAGATAAAGTATTAGTGAAAGAAATTCTTTTAAATAGTTACAAAGAATTAGTAAATGAAATTGAAAAAGAAGCAGACTATTGTGATGTAATTGGTTATTGGAAAGATAATATACCAACTAGTAAACCAATAATAACAGCTAAGGAATTTATTAATATATATAAAAATTTATTAGATAAATAAAATGTATAAACCAAAGTTATTCGATACAGCAACAAGTCTAGAAGACTTTATAAGAAGATATCAACCATCTAGTTGGTGTGAACCTATTCAATCTTGTAGTTTTGTTCCATACTTTACAAATGAAGAATATGAACAAATAAAACAAGGAAATTATGTTATTCGATATAGACCATTAACTTGGTTTGAAAAAGAAGCAATAGTAGAATTTTTTAAACAACTTCACAAGAAAAGATCTTAGAAGATTGGAATAAAAGTAAAGAATATGACAATATAGGACCAACGGTAGAAGAATTTTTAAAAGTATTAAATCATGTTGATACTGGTGATATTATAAAACAACAGATAAAAGACTTAATTGAAATATATAAACTTAAATTAGATTCTGTTAATAAAAGATTATGTTCTTGTTATTCAGAAGACTTGGATGATTTTAGGTTTTGTTACGAAAATATAATAACAGAATTAACAAACATATTAGAAAACAATAAATAAAACATTATGAAAACAAGAACAAAATTATTTTGGATATTTACATTCTACTTCTTTTTAGGAGGTAACTTAGGTGGTGTAATATTTGCTATAACTATCCATTTAAATTTATTAAATTATATATTAAATATAATAGCAATAATAGGATTAATAATATCTTCGTTTGGTATAGACTGGGTAACATGGCCAGGTAACGGATATCATTTTAAATGGAAGAACATATATTCATTTGTTATATATTTTAGAAATTTAAAATCGAAAGAATATACATTAAAACAAAAATTTGATTGTATTAATAAATTAAGAGTAGCATTACAGGAAGATGAAAAAGAACAACGGCATAATGCATTTCTTTGTAATCAATTGTACCGTTTAGGTATTATACAAGATAATAAAATTAAATATGTTTTAGTTATATTTCCAGAACTACATAATATAATTATTAAATATATAAAAATTTATAATTCATGTATGATATCTGCAATATCATGTGGTGAAGATTATGGAACAAGATATAAACTTTTAGATGAATTAGAAGCTCAATTAAAAAATAAATAATAATTATGAAAAACCTATTAAAAAAGATAATATGTAAATATTATTCTTGGCGTGATGATATTGTCTTTGAAAAGGGATATGAATATTTAAAGATTACTCATACCGAATTAGATCAATTAGAAACACATCATCGTATATTATTAGATGACGGATATAAAAAAGTTAGTGATGTTAACTGTAATTTTTCTAAAGCATGGTGTTGGTATAGAAAACCAAATAAATAATATAACAATATTATTAAACATCAAAATCGACCAAACCCTAAAATTCATCGACGGCATATAAAAATTTATCAAGGGTTCTAGAGGTACTATGTATAACAAGGTACTCTTACTACACTAGGATTACCGAGAATTGTCCCACATGTAAATCGGACATCAAAAATTATTTAAAATTTATTTCGACTAAACAACAATATTTAACGATTAAAATATTTTGAAAAGTAGTTGAAATTTAAAGGAAGAAATAGTCAAAAATTGTTAGAATGTTATAAATTAACAATCTAACTAATATTTGTATATACAAATGTTTTTAATAAAATCGTGCTTCACATAGGCCGTAAAACCAGTATTTCAAAAAACTAAAATATTAATAATCAACAATCTAGTTTTAAGATAATAATCATTTGTATATACAAATATCACCATCTATAAAAATAAATGAAAATAAATTTGGTAATGTGATAAATTATTCTTACTTTTGTATTGTTAAATTAATACTAAAAAATAGACAATATGTGTAAAATAGTAATATCATCAATTAGAAAATTTAACGATAATGGTATCATTCGAGAGGGGATGGTTCACGGTAAATTTAAAGAAAAATCATTCATTGTTGTTGTCAAAAACTTTGAAACAAATGAAGAAGAAGACTTTATTGTCAACGAAACCGATTTCATATAATTAGTATTAACAAGTAAATAACCAAGTTATGTTATATACCAAAGAATTTTATGAAGTAATGGACTTCTTCGAAAACAAAGCCTCTAAAGAAATGTATATAGAAGGATCATTAACAAGAGAAGATCGAGAACAATGGAAGAGACAATGTTACTATACAAATGGAAATGCAAACAATTATTTCAAAATGTTTTTAAGTGGATATCAATTAGGTAAAATAAGTTAATATTATAAAAATAAAACATCATGTCAGTAATAACAACCGCAGATGAACATATAACCAAAGCTAAAGAACTTATATCAGAAGCCTATAAAAATTTATTAGTAGTACTAGATGAAGAAACTTGGGGTCATAAAGACTATAATGAAACATTTTTAGACAATGTACAAGAAGTAGCAATGGAACTATTAAAATTAAAAAGAAAATTATAATAAATAATTTTACTACACAATCAAACGAAAACAAAAATTTTGTTAAATTTGTAACAATTTTTCCGGATTTTGTTAAATTTTTAACAAATTTGTTATAACACATTTATAATCAATTAATTACAAGAAAATATTTTGTTAAATTTGTAACACTTTAAATAATTAAAAATCAAACGATTATGTGAGAAAAAATTAAAACTTTATCTGCTTAGTGTAAGTAGGAAAACACGTCGCTTAAAAACGTTGGTATTAGTATGTTATAAAGTACGTAGATGTAACTAACTGATAATCAATGGGTAAACGCAACTAAATTTCGCATTTTCCTAATACATAATCATCTCGAATTTTTCGAAAATTATCTATTAAAA
>Ga0172380_10005802_pt1 | contig 14716 bp, 11 predicted proteins | sample Leawe162metaG_FD_119747 | JGI IMG/M metagenome (GOLD analysis project Ga0172380, IMG submission 119747) | Leachate microbial communities from a municipal landfill in Southern Ontario, Canada - Leachate well 162 metaG | ecosystem: Engineered > Solid waste > Landfill > Unclassified | place...
AAGCAGGGCGATTTTACGGCCCTGCTTCATATTAGTCAAGCGGATTTGGCTTCAAGATTACAGTTTTGTGATCTCGGAAGTCTTCTTTGTTTTAGCTTTGGTTACCGTTTTTGCCTTTCGAGTGGCGGTCGTACCGGTATTCGCAAGCTTCGTAAGGACAACTTTGGTCTCGTCAGCTGGGTCCTTTGAGATGGCGATCGTGTCGCCCTCAGCAAACTGTCCATCAAGGAAACCTGCCGTCAAAGGATCTTCAATAAGTTCCTGAATAGCACGTCGTACTGGACGAGCACCATACTGTGGATCGTAACCCTTCTTACAGACAACTTCGAGCCCAGACTCATCTGGCTGAAGAATAATGCCCTTAGAGCTCAAACGATCCTGCAACTTCGTAAGGTGAAGTGAGACAATTTTCTTCACATCTTCGTGAGAGAGCGGTTTGAACATAACGACCTTGTCGATACGATTGAGGAACTCTGGTCGGAACTTCATCTTGAGTTCTTTTTGAACATCTTCTTCGATCGCCTCGTAGTTACTCATAGCCTGCTCGAGCTCGTTACCTCGAAGGTTAAATCCAATTGGAGCGGCCTTCTCTGTAAGTTTATCGGCACCAATATTTGAAGTCATAACAATGATCGTATTTTTGAAGTCGATTTTGCGACCCTTTCCGTCGGTGAGAATACCATCTTCCAAAATCTGCAAAAGCAAGTTGAAGACCTCTGGATGAGCCTTTTCGATCTCATCGAAGAGAATCACAGCGTATGGTTTTCGTCGTACCTGTTCGGTAAGTTGACCACCATCTTCGTAACCAACATATCCAGCGGTGGTACCAACGAGTCGTGAGGTATTGTGTCGTTCCATGAACTCGGACATATCGATCTTGATGAGTGCATCTTTGTCATTGAAAACCTGTTTCGCAAGTGTCTTCACAAGTTCCGTCTTACCAACACCTGTTGGTCCGAGGAAGATGAAAGAGGCGATTGGTCGATTTGGATCAGAGATACCAGTTCGTGAACGTCGGATAGCTCGAGCAACAGCAGTAACGGCCTCATGCTGACCAATAATATTCCCATGAAGCGTCTCTTCAAGCTTCATGAGATTGGCGGCATCTTCATTCACCAGTCGCATGACAGGAACACCGGTCATTGTCGCAACGACTCGCGCGACATCTTCTTCCGTGACCGTTTCACGCTTCTCACGTGGAATCTTGAGTGTCTTCGTCTCATCAATCTCACGCATAACTTCAAGTTCGTGATTTCGAAGTTCAGCAGCAAGTTCGTAGTTCTGATGAGAAACAGCTTCTTCTTTTTTCTTGATCGTCTCATTGAGCTCGCCCTGAAGTTTTCGGATCTTATCCATATTTCCCTTCGAAGAGATTCTCTTCAAAGAAGACGCCTCATCGATGAGGTCAATCGCCTTATCCGGAAGGAATCGGTCGTTCACGTATCGCTTAGAAAGGCGAACAGAAGCCTCAATAGCCTTGTCATCAATAATCAATGAATGATGCTCTTCGAAACTTTCTCGAAGTCCACGAATCATCTCAATGCTGTCTTCGGTATTTGGTTCCTGAACCATAACGGTCTGGAATCGTCGCTCGAGAGCGGAGTCAGTTTCGATATGTTTTCGGTATTCAGCAGTTGTTGTTGCACCAATCACCTGAACCTGTCCTCGTGAGAGTGCAGGCTTGAGAATATTAGCCGCATCCAAACTTCCTTCAGCAGATCCAGCACCAATAACGGTGTGGAACTCATCAATAAATAAAATAACATTCGTCTGGCTTGAAGCCTCATCGAGAACCTGTTTGATACGTTCTTCGAACTCACCACGATACTTCGTACCAGCGACGAGTGATGTCATGGAAAGTGACAAAAGTCGCTTGTCCAAGAGAATATCTGGAACCTGTTCATTGACAATTGCCTGCGCAAGTCCCTCAACGATAGCTGTCTTACCAACACCCGGCTCACCGAGAAGGGCTGGATTGTTCTTCGTCTTTCGGCAGAGAATAGAGATCATTCGCTGAATTTCTTTGCTTCGCCCAATGACTGGTCCGAGTTTACCCTTACGTGCCTCGATAACGAGATCGGTCGTAAAGTAATCGAGCGCAGGAGTCTTACTCTGTTTTTGTCCCTTTTGTCCCTTTTTCGCACCACGCTGGAACTGGTCTTTGTTGAATCCAGTTTCTTTTTCCTGGCCACTGGTCATCACACCCTGAAGTCCGCTCAAGAAAAACTCGATTGGATTCATCGTTGGGTTTGCGCCTGGAACTCCAGGAACTGCCTGAGTACCTTGCTGTTGCTGACGACTTCGTTCGAAAGCCTCGATAACCTGATCTTTCACATCTTGTGGATTGACCTTCATGTTCTCGAGAATAACTGTCGCAGCGGTATTTTCCTGAGAAACAAGCGCGTAAAGAAGGTGTTCAGTTCCAACGAACTGGTGACCAAATTCTGCGGCGCAGTGTATAGCATCTTCAATAACTTTTTTGGCAAAACCACTAAGGCCCGTAGGACCCTTGTCGCTGGTCTGTTGCTGCCCTGTTCGACCAACCGTCTTCAAAACGAGGTGAACATTCTCAAGTGAGACACCAAAACTCAAAAGAATTGAGGCCCCCAGAGACTGTGATTGCGAAAGAATTCCGAGCAAAATATGTTCGGTTCCTACGTAATTGAGACGCGCTTCTCGAGCACGATCCTGAGCGTAGATCAGCGCCTGTTTTGCCTCTTTGGTGAATTTTTCAAATCGTGCAAAGTCTGACATGAGAAGAAGGTAAAGAGGTAAGTGTGAGGTTGAAAATAATGAGCTTCAGTTAGTCAGTAAATTGTACCACAGCCCAAAGCTACTATCACCTCATTAGAATGTACGTATTAGAGAAAGATTGTCTTATTTAGCTTTAACTACTCGTCTAGTTAGCACTCAAAAGTATAGAGTGCCAAAAAACAAAAGTCAAAACAAAAACAAAGGAAAAAGTCGAAACGTGATCAAGTCGTCGATTTATTTCTTCACAGGAATGAAATCGAACGATGCAATAAGGCTAAAGAAGTCGTTTGTTGATGGGTCGTATGTTTTGAAATTTCCAGGAGTATACGTTAAGACAAAGACATATTTTTCACGGGCAACAACAAAAGTAATAATACCTTTATCCGCCTGAGTTCGCTTGTATCCAACGAGTTTATGAGGACCAATGAGATTTTTGGTAGAAGTTTTTTCATCGCCAGTAAAACTTGCGAGAGAAGCATTATCAGAATTTGAAACACGCTCAATTTTAATAATGCTCGAAGGAACTGCTGGGCAGATAGGTTGATCGCCGCACGAGAGAGCGGAAAGAGATGGAATGGTAAATGTAACGGTGTTTGTTGTTTTTGCGATATCCCATCCATGACGTTGCTGAAAAGTCATGCCAAAAGATTCATCTTTGAACGTTTCCCATTTTTGAGCTTCTTTGGGGTCGATCGTAGTGGTAGATGTTGCCTCAATAGGAGTAACTCTCAAAACTTGAATAAGCTGTTTGCCGCTAGGGGACTGAGAAAGTCGTCCTTCAATTTCTACGTTTTTTTGGAGGTACTCGTCGAGATTAGCGCCAAGGCCAGTGAGAAGAATGGTTGTTTTATCGATCTTGGTAAGAAGATGTGTTCCGGAGCCAGGAACCGTGATGTTTCCTAGGGAAGAGATGATGCCTACTTCTCGAACGTCTTTGATCTCCTCCTCTTCTTGGGCAGGATTTGGGGTAGATGTAGAGAGATTTCCGCGTTGGGTGTAGAAAACATATCCACTAAAGAGAACAAGAAAGAGAACAAAAACAGGAAGAAAACGCTTCATTATTTAGAGGAGTGAGGAGGTAGAGATAAAGGTGATGCCGAGGTGCTCATAGGCATGTTTGGTGGCAATGCGGCCGCGCGATGTGCGCTCGAGGAAGCCCAGCTGCAAGAGGTATGGTTCGTAAATGTCTTCGATCGTTTCCTGTTCTTCGAAGAGCGCGGCCGATAGAGTATTGAGCCCAACCGGTCCACCCTCAAATTTTTCAATAATAATTTTGAGCAGTTCTATGTCGACACGATCAAGTCCGAGCTGGTCGACGCCGAGAGCCTTTAATGTTTCGTGAGCGATTTCCGCGGTAATAACTGAAGCCTGCTTATGTGCAGCAAAGTCGCGAACACGACGGAGAAGACGGTTGGCAATACGCGGAGTCTGGCGGGAAGATCTCGCGAGAATTTCGGCCGCCTCATCGGTAAGTTCGCACTCAAGAATCTTTGAAGAGCGATACAAAATATCCTGAATGTCTTCCGTAGAATACAATTCAAATTTGAAGATATGTCCGAAACGTGAACGGAGTGGCGATGAGAGCATGTTGAGTTTTGTCGTCGCACCGATCAGGGTAAATCGCGGAAGGCTGAGTCGCATCGATCTGGCCGATGGTCCCTTGCCAATCATCAAATCCAAGCAATAATCCTCCATGGCCGTATATAAAACCTCTTCAATTGCAGGCTTGAGTCGATGAATCTCATCAATAAAGAGAACCTCAAAATCTTTCATATTCGTGAGAATAGAGGCAAGATCTCCTTGTTTTTCGAGGGCTGGACCGGACGTAATTTTGATATTTACACCCATTTCTTTTGCGAGAATATTCGCGAGCGTCGTCTTTCCAAGGCCCGGTGGGCCGTATAAAAGAACATGTTCCAAAGGCTCATTACGACTTTTGGACGCGTCCATACTGATCTGGAGATTCTTTTTGATGGCTTGCTGGCCAATATATTCATCAAGAATTTTTGGTCGAAGGGTATTTTCAAACTGCTGTGCCTGAGGGTTTTCCTCGAGGGCAGGCGCAAGAACCGTATCGAACGTCTCTGGGTCAAACTGAGCATCTCGCTTAATCATGCCCGAAGTATACCACAGGCTTATTTCACGGAAAAAATAAAACGTTTAATCTGATCAGGATCTGGGGCCGACGTAAACCGAACTGATATTTCACTGGCTGCCGTAGCGATCGTGAGGGTTCCGTAATTTAAGAAGGGAATCGCTGAAAGAATGCCTTTGTCAACAATATGAATATCTTGAATATCATGGATTTCCGCTTCATTCTCTGAGCTTAAATTAAGAAGTTTCCAGTCAACAAAGATAACTCGGAAGTTCGTAACAACAAGCTTATCTGCCCAGTAGATGAATGAAACATACATAAAAACCAGGACAAAGAAGATCGTAACAAGGCCGAGGCTCATATAGAAAGCAGTCTTGGATATACTCTGTTGTAGGACGAAAATAAGGAAATAAAAAGGGAAGCTTGCAGCAAGTGTCTTTATAGCAGAGAAGACAAAAGGGAAGTAATGTCTTCGGTAAATTTTCTGAATAGTTTCGTTTCCTCGTAAGTGCATGATGAATTACTAGCATATTTATCAAAAATTTCATAGAATAAGCGGGAATTTCCTCTCGCCCTCATAGCTCAATGGATAGAGCAGCGCCCTTCTAAGGCGAAGATGTAGGTTCGATTCCTGCTGGGGGTACCACGATTAACTACAGCTACAATCAAAATGAGCCCGGTTCCGAAAGGAACCGGGCTCATAAAAATCCTCAAAAACTCAAAACCCTCTACTTTCCAGCAACCGTAATATCTGTAAGGGCAACATCTGTAGGAGATCCAGATGTCCAGCTGATAGTAGCTTTGTCTCCATTGAGAGCCGTAACAGTTCCATTATAGAACTTGCTATCAGTCCATTTCGCAATAACTCGATCTCCGACCTTCACAGAGGCAGCGCCGGAAGGAAGGTGGGCAGCACTCGTCTTCGCAAGAGTTTCTGTCGAGCTATCATCATCATACTTAACCGTAACATGATCTCCGGCCACAGCTGTGACCTGTGCATTCCACCAACGATCTCCGCCCTTCCAGTTACCAACAACCTTGTCACCAACAGAAAAACCACCACCACATCCAGTTAAGGCAAGAAGAGCGACCATACCAAGAGAAACACCGATCGAAGAAAGCTTCATACGAAAATAGTGAAGAAGTAAAAACTTCACCAACTATAGAAAAGAAACGTAACTCAGTCAAGAAAGCTCAAAAGAACTCTTAGCTATTTGCGAGTCCAGCTGTATAGGTATTTGAACCAGTGTTGAGAATGACGAGAAGTCGATAAATAATCTCAGCAACCTCTCCGCGTGTAATCTCTTCATTGGCCTTGAATCCATGAGCGGTAGAAGGGAGAAGATTCTTCTCTTTCGCAAACTGTGCAAAAACAGCGCTCCAATCGGTCGTATTAACATCTGAGTACGGAGCATTATTAACAGTTGGATTGAGAGAAACTGGAGAAGAGAGAAGAAGTATTTTGAGGAACTCTGCTCGAGTTACATTTTGTGCTGGTCTAAAATATCCGCCAATATAGCCCTGCGTAATGCCATTTTGTTGAGCCGTTGCAATGTATGGAATATACCAGGCATTTGGATCAAGATCGGTATAGGAAAGCATTCCTTTTGTAGGAAGGATCTGGCGATTTGATGACTTGAGAGCAACCTTGAGAACTTCAACTCGAGAAATAACCTGATCAGGTTTAAATGTTCCATCGTTATATCCACCAAAGACACCCTTATCTTTTACATATTTAATGGCGTCATAAAATCCTTCATCACCAGCAACATCAGCAAAGAGCTTCGTTCTATTGAGATCAGCTTTTGTGGCAACTGGCTGAGGAGTAGGTGTAGGGTTGATAACATCAAAAGATGTAGATTTTGTCTGTACGCCTTTGTACATAACGGTCACTTGACCTTGTCCAACGCGTGGATTCTGAAGACGGAAGACAAACTGACCATCAGAAAGATCGCCAGTGGTAACATCTGCCTTTGAAAGATTACCAACATCTCCGCTAAGAAGAAGAAGCGCAGACTCATCAAGAGCATTTACTGAATTACCATTTTGATCTTTTGCAACAAGGGTCATCTTGATATCCTCTCCGAGCTGATAACTTGCCTTCTGATTAAATGCGAAACTGATAACGGTAGGAGTTGGAGTTACGGGTGTAGGTACCGCGACAACCGGATCGGCTACTGCAGGAGTGACGACCGGCGTAGGAGTTGGGGCTGGCGTAGAATTAGGTACAGATGTCTGACTACCAGTACTGATTGGTGTTGTTGTGAGATTTCTCTGAACGAATGTCATCGGATTGATCGTATTTTCGTAGGCCTTATCTTTCCCAAGACTTGCATTAATGGCACCAACGAAATCGAGTCCAGCAGCAACCTGCTCTTGGTATGTGAATCCCCAAAATGGATGCCATGGAGCATTGATACGATCAATTTGAAAATGTATGTGCGGGGTTGTTGCAAATCCAGTTTGACCAGAAAGGCCGATATTTTGTCCACGAAGAACAATATCTCCTTCATTGATAATCACACTTCCTAAGTGGCTATATGAAGAATAATATGTTGTCTTCGTATTTGGATCTTCAAGAGAAGGAACATTCTGGTGAACAATAACAACATGTTTGCCGAAACCATTTGTCTGATTAGCGAGCTTGACGACAACTCCATTTGCAATTGAGCGAACAGGAGTATTCATCGGAACTTTAATATCAACAGCAAGATGACTTCCGTCATTTTCTAATCCATTGAGTCGGTAGCTACCCATGTATGGAACAGGGTAGGTAATCTTTTGATTTCGAACAGCGTCATCAGCAGCATTTCCCCATTTCAACGTATCAACCGTTCGTGCCAAAGCATCAGCACTATAGAAAGGTGTGTTAAGCATTTTACTCGCAGGGATCTGCTCATAACTATATTTATACTCCGCGCTTTGGAGCTTAACCCAGTTTGGAACTTTTTCGATTGGATATACGGTTCCATCAAAAGCTGGAGCCTGCTTCGTAGGAAGAATGCTTGCCGTAAGAAGAAGTCCATTTTGTCCAAGAGCGACAAACGACCCAATCATAAGAAGAGCAAGTCCTGCCCAGGCGGCCTGGTGTCGGCGATGACGTCGATCTTCGAGTTGATGAATTGGACTAGTGATGAGGAGATCATCTCCACCGCGAGAGAAATTTGTGTCTGACATTTGGTTTTTGTTTTGATATATCATATTATTATAGCAGCTTTAGCTAAAAAGATCAAATGTCCAAACCACAATCCAAGCCCAAGAAGACTAAGCACACTGCCAAATCTCAAGCTGAAACGAAAAAAATAGCTTCAAAACTCCTTCAGGACATGGGTCACAAGGGCATCATTTGTCTTTATGGCTCACTTGGTGCCGGCAAAACAACCTTTGTAAAAGGCCTATCCGAGAGTCTCGGAATCCCAGAAATGTCGATAAAAAGTCCGACATACACCTATCTTCGTGAATATATAACACCAACTCATAGCATCTATCACTTCGATTTATATCGACTCGAAGGAAAACCAGAAGTGGCAAGGCATATGGTTCAAGAGGTTCTTGAAAAGAATCCAGATCTTCTTCTTATTGAATGGGCGGAATATCTCGGATCATTTTTGCCAGAAAAAAGAACAGATATTTTTATCGAGGTAGAAGGAGACACCGATCGAATCATTCGAATTGAAGAACGATAAGACGATAATAAAAACAATGAATCTCCAAGACATACATCAACTCTACAAAGAGTGTCACACTCCACTTCATGTGCAAAAACACATGGAGATGGTTGCAAAAATTGCCACGCATATGGCAAAAAAAATTCACGAAAATGGACACAAGATCGATGTGAAAAAAGTTCGTGATCTCGCCCTCATACACGACCTCATGAAGGCGATCACATTTAAAAATATTACTCCAAATACTTTCATAAAAAATCCAACGAAACAGGACCTCCAAATGTGGGAAAAATGGAAGAAAAAATATAATGGAAACGACATAGAGGCAACCTCAAACATACTCAACGCAAAGAAAGAAATATATCTCTCGGAAGCGGTTATGTCTCAGCAATTTGACGCAATAATTTCAAAAAAATATCCACTCAAGACACTCGAAGAAAAGACTGTATACTACGCAGATAAACGAGTGGCTCACGCAGAGTTTGTTTCTCTAAAAAGCCGCCTTCAAGAAGGTTATAAACGCTACAGCGGAAACAGGAAAAAATCACAAAAAACAAAGAACGTTGAGCTCGCAATTCATATGCTCGAAGAAGAACTTTTCAGTATGGCAGGTGAAAAGATCTAACAACCACGTGTTGTTACTTTTTGTAACTACTTCGTGGCGACAGTGAGAGAATTTTTTGCAGTAGTAGATGGCTCAGATGCAACCTTTGACCCCTTTGCATTGACGATAGCAATCGTCTTGATGATATGGAATCGTGAAGCAATAATGGTGTTCATTCGTGTTCGAGCAGTAACTTCAAATAATTGCGCACTATCATCTTGTTCGCTTGCGACAATTCCCTGGGCCTGTTTGAATTTGAAAACAGCATGAGCCGTAGCAGGTCCATAGAATCCAGTCGGCTGAACTCGGACGTAGTTCAATCTCATCAACTCTTGCTGGAGTTGTCGAACAGACTCACCAGAGCTATTTGGAGCGAGATCCTGTACGAGATACGATGGAACGTCGATAACGACTGCGGCCTGTTGGCTCGTAAGAGAAGCAACATATTTCTTTTCAAGAGCGGAAAGTGTTTTTTGTCCGAAGTATCCAGCGCCGAGATCAGTCTCACGAAGAACGATACTCTGATCTTTTTGGAATTGGAAAAGTGCAGATTCAGTTTTTTCGTCAAAAACTCCAGTCAAAGGAACGTCGTATCCGAGTGATTTCAAAACTTGCTGTAACTTCAAGACATCCTCTCCATGAGAACCACGTCCGAATGACTTAGTTGGAATGAGTGTTTTTCGTCGGTCGGTGAAAGCTTTTTCAAGAGCGATTCGTGTCTGAGGGCCGGTATGCCCTGCACCAAGTTCCTCCCGTTGACCAAAGAGGCTGTGATCTTTTTGGAAGGCGAAGACAGCGTCACGAACATCATCTCCATAGAACCCATCAATGACTCCTTTGTAATAACCAAGAGCCTGGAGAACTCGCTGAAGTTTAACAACTGAAGCGCCACTGCTCAAATACCAGATATCTTCTTCGAAGAGGGCCGGTGGAGCAATCACAACAGGTGATGTTTTAACAACAGCTTTGTTGGTTGTTGATGGGGTATTGTTTGTAGAAGGCGGATTTGGGTTTGGGTTTTGGTTTGGAACTCGTTCAGACGGATCATAATTACTGAGGGTAATTTCTTCTTCAATAGAAGGATTAATGCCGAGAAGTTCAATACTAACCGTTCGTCGTCCCCAAGTAAGAGCACGAGAGAGGCCCTTGTCACCAAATCCCATCCAGATATCAAGTCGGTCATGGTGAGTAGAATCCTGTGATGCGACAATCGCTCCTCCTCGATCATGAACGGCAACCGTTCCGATCCCAGGAATTCGCATCTTCGTTCCAAATGGATAGACTGAAGGAGCAGCAACCATGCCAGGGTAAACCGGAGTACCGTCAGCACCATTCGTACCGCGTCCATTGAGACGGATATCAGAAGCATAGCTTCCAGTTACATATTTCTGCTGATTTGGAAGCGGGGAGTAATAGGCAGTGGTTTCAAAAACTCGTGTTCCGACGAGAGTCCTTGCTTTAGGATTCTGGACAACTGGAGCAGGAACAGTATCTGGATTCACCGGACTTGAAGGATCAGTTAACTCAGCCGGAGGAAGTTCCTGAGCGAGAGCCACCATTCCATTAAAGGATATAGTGAAGAAAAAACTGACAGTGACGATATGTGCTAACGTACGAAAATGGGAGCGCATAGAGTTTTAGGTGTGTTTGTGTTTGTTTGGACTTTTCATATAAGTATACCACAAAAGCACACGGACGGCCGTTATATACCATTGCTATGTGCTTGAAAAGGTGTCCAGCTAAAAAATCAAAGCTGAGTGAAGCTAGGTAAGAGGACTAGCCTAAGACAAAAAAATGTACCCAAATAGCCTTTCGGGGTCGGTTTTATCCTTATATAAGGACAGGGATTCTGATGAAAACTAGCGAGAGCTAGAACCCAAATGGATCCTCCGGCTTCGGAAGTTTAGCGCTACCTGGACCACCGTTGGTAAGACCGAGACGTCGGATAATTTCGCGATCAACGAAGTCCTTGTCTCGTCCATATTTGAGACGAGAGAGTTGTTTGAATGCCTCAGCAGCCGATCGATCACCTTTTTCAAGGTACGGATTAAGAGGCGTAATAGAGAACGGTCTTGAAGGTTGCGTATCGATAGAGAGTTTCATTACCGCCTTGAACTTATCCAAGTTCACAAGGTCCTGGTCAGAGAAGACAGGGGACATTTCCTTCGCGAGGTACTCAGCATCCTGCGCACCAATCTTATAACTCAAGATCGTACCAACGTTACCGAAGATCGCCTCCTTAATACTCGAACCTTTCTTATTGAGTCCACCACCCTTGTCCTCGAGCTGCGCGAGGTACTGATGAGCAACCGCCAAACCGAGACGATACTTACGAGCTTCAGAGAGAATAACCTCAATAGAGTCGGTAACGTAGTTCTGGAACTCATCGATATAGAGGAAGAAGTCACGAGGTTTCTTGCCCTGTTTCAACGTCTTTTGTCGAGCGAGTGCTGCCATCTGCAACTTCGACACCATAATCAAACCGAGAAGCTTGGAGTTCATTTCACCAGTTTCACCCTTTGAAAGGTTTACGAGGAGAATCTTTCCCTGTTCCATAATCTCACCAATGTTGAAGGCCGACTTCGCCTGGCCGATGATATTACGCATCATCGTGTTCGTCACGAACTGACCAAACTTCGCTGCCAAGTATGGAATCATTTCCTGCTTTTCGCGCTGACCGGTTTTCGCCATCTGGTTGTCCCAGAATGACTTCACAATTGGATTGGTAACTTTTTCCGCCTTGTATGCTGAGTACTCATCATCCGTAAACAGACGAACGATATCCGTAATCGCACCACCTTCTGGATCAGACATGAGCGTCAAACAACCGTTTCGGAAGTAATCCTGAATACGTGGACCAAAGATTTCTTCACCGAAGAGTTTGATCATGATGTTCATCGCCTCCATAGAAACGAGTTCCTTTTCTTCCCAAGTATCACCTTCGAGAAGGTTTAATCCCATTGGACGATCCATGTCACCCGGATTGAAGTAGATCACATCATCAGCACGTTCTCGCGGAATAAACGGCATAATATCTTCAATCAAACTTCCGTGCGGATCGATAATGGCAATACCATCTCCGTTTCGAAGATCCTGTCGAATCATCGCCTGGAGAATGGAAGACTTACCAGTACCCGTCTGACCAATGACGTAAAAGTGTCGGAATCGATCATCTGGTTTCATTCGAATTTCTTTCGTCACACCACGATAGGTATTGTGACCGAGAAGAATACCTTCTGTTGGAATATTCGCAGGAGCTGGCGCGATCTTATAGTTTTGCCAAACAATATGCGGATTCATATTGTACTGAATGCTTGGCAAGTGATAGAGACTCGAAAGTTCTTCTGAAGAAAGTATCATATGACGCTTACCCTCAATAGGATTAAAATCTCTAAACCAACTTCGTCGAAATCGTCGGAAAATGAAGTCTCGTACGAGCTTTTTGACGTCGTGATATTTTGAATATTCGAACTCATTTCCGTTGGCGAAATCGAACTGACCAAATGCTTTGTGAATATTGGAAACATTCATCTTCGCAGCTCGAAGTGTCGGAGCTGTACACAAAACACGAATGACCGTATCAAATCCAGGATGAGCATTTTTCTCATCGAGTGCTTTAATTTCTTCTTCGCCCATCGAGGTGACACGCTCTTGTTGTTCAGGAGTTTCCTTATGTTCCTTATTCATGAAGAACTCAAAGAACGCACCGATCCAAGCGACCGGATTGTACCAAGCAAATCCATGTTCTTTGCCTTTGTATCGAGCCTTAGCCATTTCGCGACCACTATGTTGCCAGTGATTTGATTCAGGCTTGATAAGAATCTGAATCGAAGCGCCCTCATCTTTATCAAACTTGGAGAGAGCGTTAATGAGCGCATTGAGTGGATCAGAGTTGAGACGATTGTAATTTTTGATCGGCAAGTGGTAGTCCTGCTCGAGTTGCATGTAGCATCCGTCAACTTCTGAATTAGGTTTGAAGATGTTGTAGTCTGTGACTTTTTCAATATGACAGTCGGGATAGAAACTCGTGATCTGTTTTTCGAGATACACAAGGAGGTCATGTGGAACCACCATGTAGAAATGAATTTCCCCATCAATAACCGCAAATTCAAGCGAAAGATAATCCTGTCCAATGAAGTGATATCTCCAGCTCTTGTCATACATACTATGAAGTGACTCGTAGAAGTGAGTCATGATACCAACAATTTCCTTAAAGCTCTTTTGTGCAGAAAAGGCTCGTGACTCTTTTTCGGCATCATCCTTTGACTCCTTACGCGGAACACGCACCTGCAAAAACACCATGTCACGCATTCGATGCGCATCAGCATGATGATGAACGAGGTAGTGAACGAGTTCATACAACCCAAACAGGGCGACAATCGTTCCAACAATCCAATATGCGAGTAAGAGGGTCATATTTGTAAACCTATAATAGCATCAAATCATTATACCAGAAAAGGTAGCTTTGGGGAAGGCTAGAAGTATTATTGAGGTGAAAGCTGGTAAAAATAAGGTATTAAAACATTTATCAAAGCTGAAAATTGACAAATAGCCAATTAAGAGTAATTTAAGGCGCCGATAAAATTCTAAATTATATTCATGGATCGAATCCCAGAAGGCCAAAGTCCAGTCATTGCCAGGGATACAAGGCAGGACGTGGTCAGAGTAGAAAGTTTCGACGGAGGCGCATCGACACACGCAAGACTTGCTCTTGCTCAGTGTCTTAGAATGACTGAAGGTGCTAAAACACCAGAACAGATGGCGACGGTGAATAGAATTGCATCTCAATACGGGTCAAGTGTCGCAACTTGGACCAGGCTTGGCATTGCAGTCGATGGAATTCAGACAGAGGAACAAATTACGACTTGGCTCAATAGTCTTCCAGGTAAAACGCTCGAAAACCTCGCAACGTATGGCGAAATAAGATTGAAATTTATTCCACCGGTAAAAACGTTAGAACTTCCGGGTGCCATCTGTAGGCATAAGTATGCTAGGGAAATGTGGAATGATATAGGAACGAACGAATGGGAATTTGGTCTTACGGTAGATGCAGGAGATATCTCACTCGATCCAGAAATATGCTATGTGAATGGAATAAATGAGAAGAATGGAACTCGAAAAAATGTAGAGATGGTTGATCTCTATGAGAAAAAGTATCAGGCAGAAGGATTAGATCTCATGCCACAAAAAGCCTATGTTCCATCATTGGTAGATGCTCGAACTCAAGGGATTATGTTCGACTGTAAATCTTGTACACTTTTTAAACTCCCAGAAGAAGGAGCTGACCGCTTACCGCGCGGCGAAATAGATCTATCTTGGAGCTATGCTGGCGGTTCAGATAGAGATCTTCGATGCCGTCCATGGCTACAGGGAAGGGGTTAGATCCTCTCAAGAGGGTCACACGTGATCGGAGCTTGGTAATACCGCAATATTTGCTATAATTAAGATTATATGGTATAATAACATATATACTATATCTCTCAAATATGGCTCAAGTACCATCATCTCGACCAACTTCTACGCCAGCTTCAAATACTGACATTCTCAAAGCATCATCATCTTTCGGTCTCAATGAAAAAGGAGATCATGTCCGAG
>Ga0172380_10005803_pt1 | contig 14716 bp, 9 predicted proteins | sample Leawe162metaG_FD_119747 | JGI IMG/M metagenome (GOLD analysis project Ga0172380, IMG submission 119747) | Leachate microbial communities from a municipal landfill in Southern Ontario, Canada - Leachate well 162 metaG | ecosystem: Engineered > Solid waste > Landfill > Unclassified | place...
AAGCGCATCCAGTTTGCCTCCGGCACCATGCAGTTCGTGCGTCCGGGCAAGTTCCGCTGGGAATATCGCACTCCCTACGAACAACTCATCGTCGGCGACGGAAAGAAATTCTGGCTGTATGACGCCGATCTGAATCAGGTCACCGTGCGCAAGCTGGACGATGCGCTGGGCAGCAGCCCGGCTGCATTACTTTCCGGCAGCAACGAGATAGAGCGGGGATTTGCGCTGGAAGAAGCCGGTGCAAAGGGCGGGCTGGAATGGTTGAGTGCTATCCCGAAAAGTACGGAAACAAGTTTCGCCGCTGTTCGTATGGGATTCAATACACAGTCGGAACTGGTGGCAATGGAACTGAACGATGCGTTCGGCAACACCACCGTGCTGCGCTTCGGCAAGATGCAACGTAATCCTGCGCTTGCACCTTCGCTGTTCAAGTTTGTGCCGCCCAAAGGCGCTGACGTTCTGGGGGAATGACCTAAATGGCGTGTATGCCTAGATCGCCAAGCAAATCACTTTCTCCAGCATTGCTGAAAGTCAAACCACGGCGGGAGCAATTCCAGCAATTCAAAACCAAGTTGTTTGAACTTGTAGAGCAGATAAAAAGAAGCCCAACCGAAAGTGAAGAGCATCACAAGAACCACATTTCCGACTTTCTGAAATACGCGTTCAGATTTCCAGCTTACTTGATTAATACCAGCGACAAAATCGATCTGGTCATCCATAACGGCAAACTGCCTACGGATTCGGTTGGCGTAATCATTGAAACTAAACGCCCAGCCAATCAGGCTGAAATGCCTACGCGGGACAATCTTAATGTCAAAGCGATGCAGGAACCCCCAAAGAAATCGCCCTCGTGGAAGGTAATGCTGAGCAAGGTGCAGAGAATGCTTAAACATTGGATTCCGCAAGCGACGAATTGGCTCACGCAAAGTCTTGAGCCTGTGCCGCATAAGTTTGCGGAATATTTGCCGTATTGGGCATGAAGCTTGGGCGCTTATCACATCCGAAAACGGAAGCCTTGAAAATGTTCAATAAAATCATTGTGTTTTTATGTGTTTTGCAAACGGAATGCCCAAGATCGGGCGTGATGACCAAGCATTGTCGGCATCAATTTAATTGCGGCGAATTCGCCACAATTAAAAACCAGTCAGTTGCGAGAAGGGGTTTGAGTTATGGCAACCAAGACTAAAAAAGCTATCGCCACCCCAGTCGCTAGTACACCGCTATACGGGCGAGTGCGTGATATTTTGGAATCTGCGCGCAGCAATGTTGCGCGCACGGTGAATACCACGCAGGTGATCGCAAATTGGTTGATCGGGCGGGAGATTGTGGAGGAGGAGCAGCAAGGAAAGAGAAAGGCTGGCTATGGTGAGCAGTTGCTTAATGACTTATCCGTTTTGCTTCAATCTGACTTTGGCAAAGGCTATTCGGCGACTAATTTGCGCTGGTTTCGGCAGTTTTATCTAGAATTTCCCGCATTGATTGAGATTCATCACGCAGTGCGTGATGAATCTGTTTTGAAGCTGGGGATTGCCGAGAAGGCATTTCATCACGCACTGCGTGATAAATCCGAGACGGCGTCTCGGAAATCTGGTGTGGCGGCTAATGCGCCCTCAATGAGCCTAGATGGGCGAAGCCAATCATGGTCGCCAGGTCAACTCAACCTCAAACTTTCATGGACACACTACCGCGTTTTGCTGCGGGTTGGGCGCACAGAGGCGCGTAATTTTTATGAGATAGAAGCTGCAAACAACGCATGGTCGGCACGCGAAATGGAACGGCAGATTAGCAGTCTGTTGTTCGACCGACTCGCCAAAAGCAAAGACAAAAAAGGACTCATGCGCATGGCGATGCATGGGCATGAAGTTGTGCAGCCGATTGATGTGCTGAAAGACCCTGTGGTGTTGGAGTTTCTGGACTTGCCCGAGTCACCGCGTTTGCAGGAATCGAAACTAGAGCAGGCGCTGATCGGCAATCTGGAAACGTTCCTGATGGAACTGGGCAAAGGCTTTGCATTCGTGTCGCGGCAGGAACGTATCACGCTTGATGGTGATCACTTTTATATTGATCTGGTTTTCTATCACACGGTGTTGAAGTGCTTTGTGCTGATTGATTTGAAGGTGGGCAAGCTGACCCATGCCGACCTTGGGCAGATTCAGTTTTATGTGAATTACTACGACCGCGAACGGCGCACCAAGGGGGATAACCCGACCTTGGGTTTGATCTTATGTCCCGACAAAAATGATGCGGTGGTGAGGTACACGCTGGGCGAGCAGGAAGAGCGCAACATTTTTACGAGTCGTTATCAGCTCCATCTGCCTACCGTTGAAGAGCTTGAGAATGAGTTGCGGAGAGAGCTGCGATTTTTGGTGCCACCGATTAGCGAAGTCACGACTAAGAAAAAATCAACCGCCATTCCTAAAGTTACTCAGCAAAAACGAAAGAAGAAATCGAGCAATGAATGACTGATCTCTTCACCCCCAATCAACCCGCCGCCCCTCTTGCCGAGCGCCTGCGTCCCAAGCATATCGATGAGGTCATCGGCCAGTCGCATCTGCTGGGCGAAGGCAAGCCGCTGCGTCTCGCCTTTCAGTCCGGCAAGCTGCATTCCATGATCCTGTGGGGCCCGCCGGGGGTGGGTAAGACCACGCTGGCGCGGCTGACGGCCTCGGCCTTCGATGCCGAGTTCGTGCCGCTGTCGGCGGTACTGTCCGGTGTGAAGGACATCCGCGATGCCATCGCGCAGGCCGAGCAGACCTTGCAGCAGAGCGGTCGCCACACCATCCTGTTCGTCGACGAAGTACACCGTTTCAACAAGTCGCAACAGGATGCCTTCCTGCCCTTCGTTGAGCAGGGGCTGGTCACCTTTATCGGCGCGACCACCGAGAATCCCTCATTTGAATTGAACAACGCGCTGTTGTCGCGCGCGCAGGTGTATGTGCTGCAATCGCTGTCCGAAGACGAGATGGGACAATTGCTGGAGCGTGCGCGTATGTTTCTTGTAGGTCAGGGTTCAACCCGACAAGAGGCTGGAAATATTGACAAGAATGCCGAGTTGGAACCCGGCCCGCAGGTGACGGCACTGAATTTTTCCGATGAGGCCAGGGAGCGCATCATCGGCTATGCGGACGGTGATGCGCGGCGACTGCTGAACGTGCTGGAACAATTGCAGACTGCCGCAGAGGCTGCGGGCGTGAGAAACATCGATGTCACTTTTCTCGACAATACGCTGGCGCAAAAATTGCGCCGTTTTGACAAGGGTGGCGAAGCGTTCTACGACCAGATTTCCGCACTGCACAAATCGGTACGCGGCTCCAATCCAGATGCCGCACTGTATTGGCTGGTGCGCATGTTGGATGGTGGTGCGGACCCGCGTTACCTGGCGCGGCGCATCGTGCGTATGGCGTGGGAAGATATCGGCCTGGCCGACCCGCGCGCAATCCAGCTGACGCAGGATGCCGCGCTGACCTACGAGCGGCTCGGCTCGCCGGAGGGCGAGTTGGCTCTGGCGCAGGCGGTGCTGTATATGGCTGTTGCGGCGAAATCGAATGCGGGTTACGTCGCGTATAATGCCGCCCGCGCTTTCGTCAAACAGGATGGTTCGCGCGAAGTGCCGCTGCACCTGCGCAACGCACCGACCAAGCTGATGAAACAACTGGATTATGGCAAGGACTACCGCTATGCGCACGATGAAGCGGAAGGCTATGCGGCGGGTGAGAGCTACTTCCCCGAGGGCATGCCGGAGGTGAGTTTCTACGAACCGACAGGGCGCGGGCTGGAAGCCAAGATTGCGGAGAAGCTGGTGCGGTTGCGTGAGCTGGATGACTCGGCAAAGAAGAACAGATAAGGAGCAGCATTGAGCGACTACCAGACCAATTCCGACCAGTGGCCGGAACATGCCGCCGCACCGAACACGCATAACCGGGTGTTCGAACTGGTGCGTCAGTATCTGCCGGATGAAGGTGGCAAAAAAGTGTGCGACCTGCCGTGTGGAGCTGGCGCATTCTCGGCGCGGCTGTCACAGTCTGGCGCACAGGTGACGGCTGTTGATCTGGAAGCGGTGGAGCCGTTTTATTTCGACAAGTCACATCGCGTGCTGGCTGATGCCAATCAGCCGTTGCCGTTTGGGGATGGTGAGTTCGATATGATGGTCTCCATCGAAGGTATCGAACATCTGGAGAACCCATCAGCTTTTGTGCGCGAATGTGCGCGTGTGGTGAAGCCCGGTGGTTTGATCATTCTGTCCACTCCCAACGTCGACAGCTACCGCTCGCGGCGTTCCACCCACATCCACGGTTACCACAAATACTTCAAGCCGATCAGTGCCGAATTGAAGATGGCTTGGCATCTGCATCCCATTGACATGACTTTTATGCGCGCGGCATTGCGCAAGGCGGGACTGGAGATCGTCGAGATCGCGGTGAACCGGATGCACGGCATGGGCATATTGAGCGAGATATTGCGTCCTTTGTTCAACCGCAAGTTGCCGCAGGAATTAAAAGGACTGATCCCGTATTACGGCGAGGTCATCATCTACGTATTGAAAAAAGGTTAGTCACATGCTGGATATACAGACACTGAGGAACGACCTGGCCGGTGTGGCGGCGCGCTTGAAGACACGCGGTTTCGAGCTGGACACCGCCAAGTTCGAGCAACTTGAAGCGGAGCGCAAGACCATCCAGACGCGCACGCAGGAACTGCAGGCCAAGCGCAACGCGACCTCCAAGCTGATCGGTCAGGCCAAGGCCAAGGGCGAAGACACGACAGCCATCATGGCCGAGGTGGGTGCGCTGGGCGAAGAGTTGAAGCAGCTCGAAGCCAAGCAGCCGCAAGTGTTGAAAGACATGGAAGACTTCCTCGCTGTCATTCCCAACGTGCCACATGCCAGCGTGCCGGTCGGCAACTCGGAAGCGGATAACGTCGAGATGCACAAGTTCGGCGAGCCGAGAAAGTTCGATTTCGAAGTGCAGGACCACGTCAGTATCGGCGAAGGGTTGGGCGGACTGGATTTCGAGACGGCGACCAAGATCGCCGGTGCGCGTTTCTCGCTGTTGACAGGTTCGCTGGCGCGCATGCATCGTGCACTGGCTCAGTTCATGCTGGACACACACACCGACAAGCACGGCTACACCGAGACCTATGTGCCTTATCTGGTGAACGCTGAGTCGATGCGCGGCACAGGGCAGTTGCCGAAGTTTGAGGAAGATCTGTTCCGCGTGCCGCGCATGGTGGGTGATGACGGTGAGGAGCGTAACTTCTATCTGATCCCCACCGCCGAAGTCCCCGTCACCAACATGGTGCGCGACGAGATCGTGCCGCTGGAAAAACTGCCGCTGAAGTTCGTGGCGCACACGCCGTGCTTCCGCAGCGAGGCCGGTTCCTACGGGCGCGACACGCGCGGCATGATCCGCCAGCATCAGTTCGAAAAAGTGGAGCTGGTGCAGATGGTGCACCCGGAACAATCCTACGCCGCGCTGGAAGCACTGCTCGGCCATGCCGAGATCATTTTGCAAAAGCTGGGCCTGCCGTATCGCGTGGTGAAACTGTGCACGCGCGACATGGGCTTCTCTGCCGCCACTACGTACGACATCGAAGTGTGGCTGCCCGCGCAGAACACCTATCGCGAGATCTCGTCCTGTTCCAACTTCGAAGCCTTCCAGGCGCGCCGCATGCAGGCGCGCTTCCGCAACGCGGCCGGCAAGCCGGAGTTGCTGCACACCCTGAACGGGTCCGGCTTGGCGGTGGGCCGCACACTGGTGGCGATACTCGAGAACTATCAGAACGCCGATGGCAGCGTGACCATCCCCGAAGTGTTGCGTCCCTACATGGGCGGGCTGGAGAAACTCTCCAAGTGAAAATCATTCACCTGCTCGGTATTGCGGGTGTCGCCGAGCACGAACGGGCTGGCGCGCGGCGCTGGGCGCGCCGACTTGAATGGCCGATGGTGGGCGTGGCGCTGTGGATAGTGTTGCAGTGGTATCTGGAAGAGACCGGTTCGCTGCCGAACGCCATCGCGCGCGTCGCCGACTGGCTGGTGTGGCTGGCCTTCCTGCTGGAGACGCTGGTGCTCACCGTGCAGGTGCAGAACAAACGTACTTACCTGTTTGGCAACTGGCTCAACCTGCTTATCATCACCGCTGGCTTCCCTTGGTTCTGGGAGTTTGCACCGCTGATCGGGTTGTTGCGCAGCGTGCGGCTGGTACTGGTGGTGGCACTGTTATTGCGCATGTCCAAATCCGCGCGCAAGTTGCTGTTGCAACACCGGCTGGGTACCACGCTGATCGTCGCTTTTTTCACCATGTTGCTGTCCGGGATCATCATGTCGCGCATCGACCCTTCGGTGGGCGACATCTGGGACGGCATGTGGTGGGCTTGGGTCACCATGGCGACTGTGGGCTACGGTGATGTGGTGCCGCACACCGGCGCCGGACGTTTGTTCGCCTCGCTGGTGGTGTTGATCGGCGTGGTGCTGCTGTCATTGCTCACCGCCAATCTTGCTGCATTCTTCATCGGTAGTGATGTGGAGAAAATCGAAGAAGAAGAGCGCGAATCGGAACGTTTGCTCAAAGATATTTCAGCGCGTCTGGAGCGTGTCGAGAGCATGCTGGAAGCGCAGAAACGCGACGGATAGCCGGTGCTCAGTCTGGGTTGCCGGACAAGAATGGAAAGAGCGGTGTATCAGGCAGTTTTCCCTCCGCATCCAGCCGTTTCAGCATGTCGTGGTACAGCCGCACCGTCTCCACATGCACCACCGCTTCACCGCCGCGTGCCTGTCCGAACTTGGTGTTCCGGTAATGCTCGGGGCGTGACAGCAACGGCATCACTCGCTTTACTTCCGCCCACACGTCCGGGTCCAGTCCGTGTTTTACAGTCAGGATGCGCGCATCTTCCAGATGACCCATGCCCTGATTGTAGGCGGCGAGTGCCATCCATATCCGGTTTTGCTCGGTGATGCGTAACGGCAGTTGTTCTTTCAGCAGTTGCAGGTAACGCGCCCCGGCCATGATGCTCTCATGCGCATCCAGCCGGTTTTTGACATCCATGCGGTCGGCGGTCGATTCGGTCAGCATCATCATGCCGCGCACGTTGGTGTAGGAGGTGGCGTTCGGGTCCCAGCGTGATTCGCGGTAGGCCAGTGCGGCGATCAGGCGCCAGTCGATGCCGGTGAGGTCGGCTGCTTCCTCAAACCAGTGGCGGTAGCGCGGCAGCTCATTTTGCACGTCGGTGATGAATGCGGCGATATCGATGGTGTTGAGCCGGTCGTTATGTCCGTAGTAGCGGTCGATTGCATGCTGCAATTTCCGGGTATCGCGAATGTTCTCGAAAAAAACATTGATTTCCTTCAGCAGTGACTCGTCTCCCTCCGCACTGATCGCCCAGCTCAATTCCGAGTCGGTATTCAGGCTCAAGCCGCTGCCGAGCTCCGGGAAGTAGTTGCGCAGCGTGGAGAGTTGCTCGTCATTGGCGACGGTACAATCGATTTCCCCTTCCACCAGAGCCTGCAACAATTGGGCGGTTGTAGTCTCCTTGCGCGATTCCCAGGTCAATTCATCATATTCTTCGCGCACTTTGCGCAGCGCCCATTCCTGCGTCGATTCGCGAGCGACCACCAGTTGCCGCGCATACAATTCAGTGAGGCGTCTGGGTGTGCGCTCTTTGCATACCACACGCTCATCGAGTCGCTGATAGGTTGTGCTGTAACGCAGCGAGGGATTGGAATGCGAGCGGAAACCCGCAGCCAGATGCGCGCGACCTGCCAGTAGAGTGGCGACTGCTTCGTCGGGCGGTAACTTGAGCAGTTTGACGCGTACGCCGAAATGTTTGCCGAACAGCGCCAGCAGATCCGACTCGAAGGCGGAATCCGTGATCATGCTCATGTCCGGCACCGCCGCCACCAGTTCGCCCGCGCGCCAGTCGGGCAGGGGTGGGGCGCTTATAGTTTTAATCACCAGCCAGGCAAACAGGCCGATCAACACGATCACTCGCAATGGGTACAGGCTGCGCATGCCAACATTCTGCCCGAAATCACAACCTTGCTGGTAAAATGCGCGCCCTTCGCGGATGGCGGTGCGCAATTGGCTCAACTTAAAGCGAATCAAGTTTCGGAGAGGTGGCAGAGTGGTCGAATGTACCTGACTCGAAATCAGGCATACCGCAAGGTATCGAGGGTTCGAATCCCTCCCTCTCCGCCAAATACAAATCGCCCCTCGTGGGCGATTTTTCTTTGTACCGGAAATTTGAAATCGGCTGGCGTGTGCGAGTGGTAAAATCCAAGCCGAATTCTGATTCCGAGCACCATGCCCCCTTCCTTCATCCATCTTCGTTTGCACAGTGAGTACTCCATCGCCGACGGTATCGTGCGTATTGGCGAGGCAGTGGCAGCGGCGAAGGCGGATGGCATGCCGGGACTCGCGCTTACCGATTTGTCCAATACCTTTGGGTTGGTGAAGTTCTACAAGGCGGCACGCGGCGCGGGGATCAAGCCGGTCGTCGGTTGCGATGTCTTCGTCAGCAACGACACGCTGCGCGAGAAACCTTTCCGCCTCTTGTTGTTGTGCCAGTCGAATGCCGGTTATCTGCGCCTGTGCGAGCTGCTCACCCGTGCCTATCTGGAGAACCAGTATCGCGGTCGCCCGGAGATTTGCAAGCAGTGGTTGCACGAGGGGACGGAAGGGTTGATCGCTTTGTCGGGCGCCCGTCTGGGCGAGGTGGGCGCCAGTCTGCTGAATGGCAATGGGCAGGCGGCGAAAATTATTGCGCAGGAATATGCCGCACTGTTCCCCGACCGTTTCTATCTGGAGGTGCAGCGCTGTGGTGTAACGTGCGAGGAAACGCATCTGCGCGACACGGTGCGGTTGGCAGCCGAACTGGCACTGCCGGTGGTCGCCACCCATCCGGTGCAATTTCTCACCATTGATGACTTCAAGGCACATGAAGCGCGGGTGTGCATCGCCGAAGGCTACGTGCTGAATGACAAACGGCGGCAACGCGCATTCACCGCGCAGCAATACTTCAAGACGCAGGCGGAGATGCGCGAACTGTTCGCCGACTTGCCGCAGGCGTTGCAAAACAGTGTGGAGATCGCCAAGCGCTGCAATCTCACACTGAAACTGGGACAGCCGCAACTACCCGATTTCCCCACGCCGCACGGCGAAACGCTGGACGAATTCCTGCGCAGCGAAGCGCAACACGGTTTGCAGCAACGCATGCGGCAACTGTATCCGGACCCGACCGAGAGCGCGAGTAAATTGCCGGAATATCAGGCGCGGCTCGATTTCGAGATCAACACAATTATCCAGATGGGTTTTCCCGGCTACTTCCTCATCGTGGCCGATTTCATTCGCTGGGCAAAATCCTTTTGCGACGAGAAATTCCCTAATGGTGTGCCGGTCGGGCCAGGGCGCGGTTCCGGCGCGGGTTCGCTGGTAGCCTATTCGTTGGGCATCACCGATCTCGATCCGCTGCGCTACGATTTGCTGTTCGAGCGATTCCTTAATCCGGAGCGGGTTTCCATGCCTGACTTTGACGTGGACTTCTGTCAGGACGGGCGCGAACGTGTGATTGAATATGTGCGTCACCGCTACGGTGCGCACTGCGTTTCGCAGATCGCCACCTTCGGCACCATGGCCTCCAAGGCGGTGATCCGCGATGTCGGGCGGGTGCTGGATTTTCCTTATATGTTGTGCGATCGCCTGTCCAAGCTGGTGCCGCTGGAAGGGGTGAAACCGGTATCGCTGAAAAAGGCGCGCGAGATGGAGCCGGAATTCAATGCCATCATCGCCAGCGAAGAGGGTGTGGAAGAATTGCTGGAACTGGGCGGGCGTCTGGAAGACATGACGCGCAACGTCGGCATGCACGCCGGCGGCGTGCTGATCGCGCCGGGCAAACTCACTGACTTCTGCCCGCTGTATTGCGCCGAGGGCAGCGAAAGCACGGTGAGCCAATATGACAAGGATGATGTGGAGGCGGTCGGCCTGGTCAAGTTCGACTTTCTGGGGCTGCGCACGCTGACCATCATCGATTGGGCTGTGCGCTACATCAAAGGATCAAGGATTCAGGATTCAGGATTCAGCAAACCGGATTCGGCAAGTGGTGTAGTTGCTGAATCCTTGATCCCGAATCCCGAATCCTTCTCGATAGAGAATATTCCGCTAGACAACAAAGCAACCTACGACAAGATATTCAAGACCGCCAACACCACCGCCGTGTTCCAGTTTGAATCGCGCGGCATGAAGGATACGCTGGTCAAGGCGAAGCCGGATTGTCTGGAGGACTTGATTGCCTTGAACGCGTTGTACCGCCCGGGCCCGATGGACTTCATCCCCGACTACATCAACCGCAAGCATGGCAAGGAACAGGTCATCATTCCGCATCCGTGCCTGGAAAAAGTGGTGGGTTCGACCTACGGCATCATGGTGTATCAGGAGCAGGTGATGCAGGCGGCACAGGTGGTGGCGGGCTATACGCTGGGCGGCGCCGATATGCTGCGCCGCGCGATGGGCAAGAAGAAAGCCGAAGAGATGGCGGAGCAACGCAGCATCTTCGTGGCGGGGGCAGCGAAGAACAACATCGACGAGAAGAAGGCGAACGAGATCTTCGACACGATGGAGAAGTTTGCTGGCTACGGTTTCAACAAATCTCACGCCGCCGCTTATTCGCTGGTCGCCTATCAGACGGCATATCTCAAATGCCACTATCCGGCCGCCTTCATGGCCTCGACCCTGACCTCGGAAATGGTCAATACCGACAAGGTCAGCTTCTTCTATCAGGACACATTGCAGCAGGGTGTGCGCATCTTGCCGCCGGACATCAACCGTTCGCTATTTCGTTTTACGCCAGTGGATGAAAAGACCATTTCCTACGGATTGGGTGCGATCAAGGGCACGGGCGAGTCCGCAGTGGAGAATATCGTTGCGGCGCGGCAAAACGGCCTGTTCAATGATCTGTTCGACTTTTGTCATCGTGTGGATAACCGTATCGTCAACCGGCGCGCCATCGAGGCCTTGATTCGGGCCGGCGCGTTCGACAGCATCAATGACCATCGCGCCCAATTGCTGGCTTCACTCGATGTCGCACTGGGCAATGCCGAACAGCGGGCGCGCGCGGCGAATCAGTGCAGCCTGTTTGGGGAGGAAGAAGCGGAAATCATGCCGCTGCAACTGACGCAGGTGGCACGCTGGAAAATGCGCGAACAGCTGCAGCAGGAAAAAACCGCGCTCGGTTTTTATCTTTCCGGCCATCCGTATCAGGAATTCGCGCCTGAACTGGCGCATTTCGTCAGCATACGCCTGGCCGAAGTGACACCCGACATACTGCCGCCAGCCAACGGCAAGTCGCGGCGGCAGGAAAAAGAACTGGTGCTGGCGGGCATCGTCAGCGGGGTGCGCATCCTGCAAACCCGGCGCGGCAAAATGGCGGTGGTCACCGTCGATGACGGCAGCGCCCAGATCGAAATGACCGTATTCAACGATCTGTACGAGCCCAACCGTAACTGGCTGCGCGACGACCAGCTGGTAGTGGCGCGCGGTCGCGCCAGTCTCGATGACTACTCCGGCGGCATGCGCATCACGGCGGAAGTGTTGTTTGACTTTGCTTCGGCGCGAGCCTCTTTTGCTCAGCGCCTCGATATTGATTGCGCACTCGGTGGCAAGGTACACGTGGCTCAATTGGTTGAGTTGCTCAAGCCCTATCGTGGTGGCGAATGCCCGGTACAGATCAACTATCACAATCTGGTGGGCAGCGCACCGTTGCGCCTGGGGGATGAATGGAAAGTCACGCTGCCGGATGAATTGCTTGATGGGCTGCGTGGATTGTGTGATGGACAGAATGTGCGGGTCGTGTACCGGTAATTCCCTGCGTAGTTGCCTAATACAGCGCCGGGAGTAGAATCGTGCCCTTCCTAAACCTGAAGGTTGCATGGAGATCGGCGCACTCATCGCGCGAATCAATGCCGATCCGGTTTAAATCATAATTTACGATTTACGGGGTGTACAAGTAACACCAGTGGACGCAGCAAGTTTTTCAGCGCTTGACGCAACAAACGGCGTGATCCTGTTATGGATCGTGCTCGGTGTGGTTGGGTTGTGGGCGAAGGATGCAGCGCGTTTCATTTTCCCGTTGAGTGCGGCGGCTTCGCTGGTGTTGGCCGTGTCATCAGTGCTGGCGCTGTCGGCTGCACCGGAGACGCTGGTGCTGCCGCTGGGTTTGCCAGACCTGCCGTTCCATCTTCGCCTCGATTCCCTTTCCGCTTTTTTCCTGATTCTGCTGGGCGCGGCCTCGGTCGGAATATCGCTGTTCGGCAGTGGCTATTTCCGTCATCTGGATGACAAGACGCTGCGTCTGCTGTGTCTCGAATATCACCTGTTTTTGGTCGGTATGGCGCTGGTAATGCTGGCGGACGATGCCTATCTGTTCATGGTGGCATGGGAAGTCATGGCGCTGTCCTCGTATTTTCTGGTTACGACGGATCACGTCATTCCCGATATCCGCAAAGCCGGTTTTTTGTACTTGCTGATCGCCCACGTGGGGGCGATCGCCATCCTGTTGAGTTTCGGTGTGATGCAGGGTGGGCACGGTATTGGCGCCTACACTTTTGATGCGATGCGCAATGCGCAGCTCACTTCGTTCTGGGCTTCGGCCGCATTTCTGCTGGCACTGTTCGGCTTCGGCGCCAAGGCGGGCGTGTTGCCGCTGCACGTGTGGTTGCCCGAAGCGCACCCGGCCGCACCCTCGCCAGTGTCGGCACTGATGAGCGGGGTGATGCTGAAGACCGCGATCTACGGCCTTCTGCGCGTCACCTTTGATCTGCTCGGCACCCAGCTCTGGTGGTGGGGCGTGCTGGCGCTGGGCTTGGGGCTGGCCACCGCCGTGTTTGGTGTGATGTTCGCGGCGGTACAGGCCGATATGAAACGCCTGCTGGCGTATTCCTCCATCGAGAACATCGGGCTGTTACTGGCGGGCATCGGCCTTACTCTCATTTTCCATGTCTATGGCAAGGAAACTCTGGCGGCGTTGGCGTTGATCGCGATGCTGTATCACTGTCTCAACCATGCCATGTTCAAAAGCCTGCTGTTTGTCGGTACCGGTTCGATCCTGCATGCCACCGGTGAGCGCAACATGGGACGGTTGGGCGGCCTGATGCGCAAGATGCCGTGGGCGGCATGGCTGATGCTGGTCGGTGTGCTCGCTATCGCCGGTTTGCCGCCGCTGAACGGCTTCGTGTCGGAGTGGTTGCTGTTGCAGGCCTTCCTGTTGTCGCCCGGATTACCCAACGATTACATCAATATGCTGGTGCCGGTGGCTGCGGCAGTGGTCGCTTTGGCGGCGGCACTGGCGGCATATGTGATGGTGAAATTCTATGGCGTGATCTTCCTCGGCCAACCGCGCGAGAAGGCACTGGAGCACGCACATGACGCGGGGACGTGGGAGCGCCTCGGCATGGGCTGGCTGGCGCTGGCTTGTGTGGTATTGGGGCTGACTCCCGTGTTTGTGGTGCATCAACTGGATCAGGTGGCGCAGATGTTGCTCGGCGCACAGTTGGGCAATGCCGCGAATAATTGGGTGTTCCTGACGCCGGTGGATATTGAGCGCGCCAGTTACAGTCCGCTCTATTTCCTGTTGGCGGTGCTCGGGGTGATGTTGCTCACCAGCCTGCTGGTGCGTCGCCTGTACCACGGTCGCGTGCGCCGCAGCGCACCCTGGGATTGCGGTTTTCCGGCGCAGAATGCGCGCATGCAGGATACGGCTGAAGGTTTCGGCCAGCCGATTCGGCATATCTTCGAGCCGTTCTTCCATATCGAACGCGAGGTGCCCAGCCCATTCGACGCGCACCCGCACTATCAGGGGCGCAGCGAAGACCGGCTATGGGTAATTCTGTATCGGCCGTTGCAGCACCTCACCGAGAAACTGTCGGCACTGGCCGGGCTACTGCAACACGGGCGCATCCATCTGTATCTGACCTACACCTTTGTCACCTTGATCGTGTTGCTCATGGTCGTATGATGGAAAACACCGAATTCATTTTTGCTGTCCTGTTCCAGCTTACGCAATTGCTACTGGTGGTGCTCGCCGCGCCGCTGTTGAGCGGTTGGGTCAACCAGTGCCAGGCCTGGCTGCAAAATCGTTCCGGCGCGGGCGTGTTGCAGCCGTATCGCGTGCTGCACAAGCTGTTCCACAAGGATGCGGTGATTGCGTACGATGCGTCTCCGCTGTTCCGGGCCACACCCTATATCGTGTTCGGCTGCATGTGGCTGGCGGCAGCAATCATTCCCATCATCGCGGTCGATCTGCCATTTTCGCGTGCCGCCGACGTGATCGCGCTGGTTGGTGTGTTTGCGGTGGCGCGGGTATTCATCTCTTTGGCGGCCATGGACATCGGTACTGCATTTGGTTCATTGGGTGCGCGGCGCGAGATGCTGGTGTCTTTCCTTGCCGAACCGGCACTGCTGATGGTGCTGTTCACCGCCTCGATGATCAGCCATTCCACGCAATTGCCGACGATTGTCGATACGCTGGCGCATCGCCAGTTTGTGATCTACCCCAGCCTGGCATTTGCCGCGCTGGCGTTCGTGATCGTGCTGCTGGCGGAGAACGCACGCATCCCGGTGGATAACCCGAACACCCACCTTGAATTGACCATGATCCACGAGGCGATGATCCTTGAGTATTCGGCGCGCCATCTGGCGCTGATCGAATGGGCCAGCAGCCTCAAGTTGTTCGC
>Ga0172380_10005804_pt1 | contig 14715 bp, 18 predicted proteins | sample Leawe162metaG_FD_119747 | JGI IMG/M metagenome (GOLD analysis project Ga0172380, IMG submission 119747) | Leachate microbial communities from a municipal landfill in Southern Ontario, Canada - Leachate well 162 metaG | ecosystem: Engineered > Solid waste > Landfill > Unclassified | place...
ATAAATGAAAAAACGGGCGTGATCAGCAACTGCAAGCGGAGTAGGAAGAAATTAAAAATCGGCGGCTGGCGCCGCCATGGAATCGTTTGCTCGCTTGACACAGGTCGGCTAATGGGTGTCCCCTAATATTCCCCTCGACCTACCCAAAAAGAACCTTACTCCAGACGGCGAAGTCATCGCCTGTGCCAAGCAGGATGGACGTGTTGTGGTAAGCAAAGATGCCGATTTCGTGCTGTCCTTTTTGATTACTGACGAGCCATCGCTGTTATTGATCTCAACAGGCAACATTAACAACGCAGATTTGGAGAAGGTGCTCCGGGCGAATTTGCCCGGCATTGAAGCCGCCTTTGCCTCCAGCCGGTTTATCGAAATCACCCGCGATGCGCTGGTGATACACGAATGAAAGCAATCCGAACACGGCATCTTTGATTTCAGTAAAATTCAATTCGAACACGGCCCCTTTAATTACCCAAGAAAAGGCGACCCCGGTTTGCCGCCCTTCGGGTTCCCTGCGTTGCTCGACTGGTCAGGCGGCTGCGGAACTCGCACTACGCGCTCAGACAGTCCTCGCCGAAATCCCCTGACCAGCCTCTGCTACTCGGCGGCGCTCAGGGGAAGAAAATCAAAACCCCAAAACAACTAAAGCATGGGGAGCTGCGCTCACCATGCCTTGAAATCAAATGCGACGCTGACCCGTTTTGATTCAGTGGGCAGCAAGGTTAGTGCTAGCCCCCAACAGCTTGCACCCCTTCCTGTTCGAGGAGCGGTGCTTCCCTCTCGAAAAAATAATCATCTAAGCAAAAAAATTCATCAACCACCAGTGGGATTTCCTCATGTTGCCCCGACGAAAAGGCTGCGGCATAAATGTGTTTCCCAGCATGAACTACTTCGTTATAGAGCGGAACAAAATCTCCGTCCCCAGACATAATATAAATTGTAGGTGCGTGGTCGTTATAGCAAGCGCGCATTACATCCACGGCAATAGCAATATCGCAGACACTTTCCTTCCTCGATTTGTTGCTCTTCTTTCGAACAAATGGGATAAGTTGGCTGGTTCGCCTCATACTTCCGTCATTACTTGTGTAAGTAGTAGTAGAAATATTTTTTCTGAGGTCAAGGATAGCATCGTCTGAACCAGTCACACTCGTATAGTACGAGACACGCTTAATATTCCAGCTATTTTTCGAGAACATATTATTAGACCATATAAATGATTCGCCATTAACCACATTGGTCGCAAGAGGTTTTCGCCCTTCTTTCAGCATTTCTTTATAACGAATTGAGAGGTTTTCACCGTCAACAAATACCAATGTCTCTTCGAGCATGCGGAATCCTAACAATGAATAATGTAGCAACAAAAGAATTTAGTGGCTTCTCCGATCAAGTAACACGGGAGGCTACAAATACATCGGTTCTCAACATAACAGCAAAAACCATTCATGCATATATGCCGAAATATAGGTCTTGGGGTGTGCAACCTGTTGCCCACCCGATTTTAAGGTTTTGGGTTTCCGCTTTTCCACCCCCTGAGCGCCGCCTCGCTCAACCGCAAGCGAGCGGAGGTTTAGGCGAGGACTGTCTGAGCGCGCAGCGCGAGTTCCGCAGCCCCGCTTGTTTGCGGTTGAGCGAGGGTACCCCGCAGGGGCGGCAAACCGGGGTCGCCTTTTCTTCGGTTACCTTCTTTTGGCGAAGCAAAAGAAGGTAACTAGCTGCCGGGCTACCCCCGGCGGTGTTGACTTTGTTTACCTTGAGGAGGCGAGCATACGGCGCAATGCCCTTCGGTTATTGCGCCCTACTCACTCGATATGTCGGGTTGAAACCCGACCTACATACTCTCCAGCACCACAAACGCCACGATAAAATCCCGTTCATCGCTAACTGAAAGGTGATGCCCATTGATCCCCAATTGCGCCAAATAGTTGCGCAGCGTTTCGTCAAACTGCAACACCGGCTTACCGAGGCCATCGTGCGTGACGCTGATGCGGCGCAAACTCACCGGCTCCCGCAACCCGCTGCCCGCCGCCTTGGCGAAGGCTTCCTTGGCAGCGAAGCGCTTCGCCAGAAAACGCGCCTGATTGGCATGTGCCTGAAATTCCGCCAGCTCGGACTCGCTTAGCATCCGTTCGGCGAGACGTTGCCCATAGCGCGCAAGCATTTTTTCGATGCGCGCGTACTCAACAATATCGGTGCCAATACCGAAAATCATTCGTCATTCCCGCGAAAGCGGGAACCCGACGATCAATATATTCTTCATTTTCCGCACCGCCGCATCCAGCCCGATGAACAGCGATTCGGCGACGATGGCGTGGCCGATGTTGAGTTCGACGATGTTGGGAATCGCGATGATGGGTTGCACGTTGTGGTAATGCAGACCGTGCCCGGCATTCACCTGCAAGCCTTGCGAGTGGGCGTGTTGCGCCGCGACACGGATGCGCTCCAGTTCATGCTGGCGCTCCGGCACGCTGTCCGCCTCGGCATAGCTGCCGGTATGCAGCTCCACTACCGGCGCACCGCTGCGCAGTGCGGCATCGATCTGTTTTTCGTCGGGGTCGATGAACAGCGAAACGCGGATACCCGCCGCCGCGCAACGCTCGCAGGCCGATTTGACGGCATCGAAATAACGCACCACATCCAGCCCGCCTTCGGTGGTCAGCTCTTCGCGGCGTTCCGGCACCAGGCACAGATCATGCGGCCTGATGCGCAGCGCGTTCGCGATCATTTCTTCGGTGACGGCACATTCGAGATTCATGCGCGTTTGCAGCATGTCGCGCAATATTTCCACATCGCGATCCTGGATGTGGCGGCGATCTTCGCGCAAATGCAAGGTGATCGCATCCGCCCCGGCCTCCTCGCAGATCAGCGCGGCGCGCACCACGTTGGGGTAGCGCGACCCGCGCACCTGGCGCAGTGTGGCGACATGGTCGATATTCAGTCCGAGTTTGATCATATTTTTTGCAAGTCCTTAATCAGTTCACGCGTATGCAATTTCTTGCCGCCAAGATGATGGTTCAGCAGCATGCGCATCAGTTGCTTGCTCTGCTGCGCGGTCACCGGGTCGGCATAGTCATCCGCCGCCATGTCGAGCAGGGTTTTGCCCAGCACCGGCAGCCCGGCTTGCGTAGCGCCGTCGTCCGGCCCACTATCCATCGGCACGGCCCCGCGTTCCACGGCATAACGATAGCAGAGTTCCCCGCTTATCACCTTGGCGCTGCCCGCCTCGTGTTCCAGCGCCAGCGCGTAGCCCAACTCCTGCAGCAAATGTTTTTCAAAGCAGCGCAACGTGGCGGCATGGTCGGTTTCGTGCGCCAGGCGATGCAAGGTGGCGCGGTAATAATCGAACAATTGCTCATGCGGATCGTCGCGCACCAGCAGATTGAGCAGCAGTTCGTTGAGATAAAAACCGCACATCAGCGCCGTGCCTTGCAGATAGGGCTGGCCGCCCTGCCATTCCGCGCTGTGCAGCGTGCGCACTTCGCCCTTGCCGAACCAGGAGAGCAGCAGCGGCTGAAAACTCATCAGCACTCCGCGCAGCGCCGATCTCGGGCGTCGCGCACCGCGCGCCATGACCGGAAGCCTGCCGTGTGACCGGCTGAATACATCGAGAATCAGGCTGGTTTCGCGAAACGGATAGCTGTGCAGCACAAAGGCCGGATCGTTCTGGATGCGTTGTTTGCTGGCCGAACTCATCGCCCCCCGCCCGTCATATCAGCCAGCAACCGATCTCTCCTTCAGCCACGCTCAAACCGCCCACTGATCGCCCAAGCGGCGAGTTAAATAAATACGTTATCGAATTTTACTGTTGGGGCGTCCGTCTGAACAACGCCGACTGGGCGTGCGCCTGCAAGCCTTCGCCGAAGGCCAGTGTGGCGGCAATTGCTCCCAGCTTCTGCGCGCCCTGCGCGGAAACCTGGATCAGGCTGCTGCGTTTCTGAAAATCGTACACACCCAGCGGCGAGGAAAAACGCGCGGTGCCCGAAGTCGGCAGGACGTGATTCGGGCCGGCGCAGTAGTCGCCGAGCGATTCGGAGGTGTAGCGCCCCATGAAAATTGCGCCTGCATGTTTCAGCTTGGGCAGCAGGCTTTGCGGGTCTTCGACAGATAACTCCAGATGCTCCGGCGCGATGCGGTTGCTGATCGTGCAGGCCTCGTCGAGATCGGCGACATGAATCAAGGCGCCGCGATTTTCCAATGCGGTCTTGATGATGTCGCGGCGCGGCATTTGCTCCAGCAGTTTGTTTGCGCTCTCCGCTACCGCCTTGATAAAGTCCGCATCCGGCGACAGCAGAATGGCCTGCGCCAACTCGTCGTGCTCGGCCTGCGAGAACAAGTCCATCGCGATCCAGTCCGGGTTGGTCTGCCCGTCGCAGATCACCAGGATTTCCGATGGCCCGGCGATCATGTCGATGCCGCACGCGCCGAACACGCGGCGCTTGGCGGAGGCCACATAGGCGTTGCCGGGACCGACAACCTTGTCCACTTTCGGGATAGTCGCCGTGCCGTAGGCCAACGCCGCCACCGCCTGCGCGCCGCCGATGGTGAACACGCGATCCACGCCGGACAAGTAGGCAGCCGCCAGCACCAGTTGATTCTTCACGCCGTCCGGGGTCGGCACGACCATGATGAGCTCGCCCACACCCGCCACTTTTGCGGGCAGCGCGTTCATCAGCACCGAGGACGGATAGGCCGCCTTGCCGCCCGGCACATACAAGCCGACGCGATCCAGCGGCGTAACCTGCTGGCCGAGCAGCGTGCCGTCCGTTTCGGTGTAGCTCCACGAAGTTTGCACTTGCTTGCGGTGATAATCTGTGACGCGCTGCGCGGCTTGCTCCAGCGCGCTCTTCTGATCGGCGGGCAGGCCATCGAAAGCCGCGCGCAATTCACTCTGCGGCAATTCCATCGCTGCGGCATTATCCAGCGGCAAACGGTCGAATTTGCGCGTGTATTCCAGCACGGCGGCATCGCCGCGCTTGCGCACATCGGCGAGAATGGAGGCCACGGTTGCCTCCAGCTTCTCGTCTGCAGTTTCCTCGAAAGCCAGCAGCCTGGTCAACTCTTCGTTAAAGTCGGCAGCGCGACTGTAAAGTTGGCGGATGTTCATTCGGCAAAGCTCCTATTTCTTGATTGCGCTTATTTCTTGATGGCAAGGGCAAACGCGTCCAGCATCGGCTGTATCGCGGCATGCTTCAACTTGAGCGCGGCCTGGTTCACCACCAGCCGCGACGAGATGTCGGCGATATGCTCGACCGCCTTCAGGTTGTTGGCTTTCAGCGTGCCGCCGCTGCTCACCAGATCGACAATCGCGTCCGACAACCCAACCAGCGGAGCCAGCTCCATCGAGCCGTACAGCTTGATCAAATCCACATGCACGCCTTTTGCGGCAAAGTGGTCGCGTGCCGTCTGCACATATTTGGTCGCCACGCGCAGGCGCGCGCCCTGGCGCACCGCGGATTCGTAATCAAAATCGTCGCGTACCGCGACCATCATTCGACAGCAGGCGATATTCAGATCCAGCGGCTGGTACAGCCCGGCGCCGCCATGCTCGTTGAGCACATCCTTGCCCGCCACGCCCATGTCCGCCGCACCGTATTGCACGTAGGTCGGCACGTCGGAAGCACGCACAATAATCAGCCGCACATCGGCGCGGTTGGTCGGCAGGATCAGCTTGCGCGAGGTTTCAGGGTCTTCCGGCGTAGTGATGCCCGCCGCGTTCAGCAGCGGCAGAGTCTCTTCGAAGATGCGGCCTTTGGATAGAGCGATAGTGATCATATTTATGTTGCTCTTGTTTAATTCGATTATTTAGTGAAAGACATCCCCACACTTCACCCCCTAACCCCTCCCAGCCTCCCCTTGTCAGGGGAGGAGTCAGCTTCCCCCCGATGAACTACTAGTCATTCGACCAGGCTATCAAAAAACAATAGCCAAGCCTGTCCTGAGCCTGTCGAAGGGTCGCTGGTTATGACAAATGGGGTTGAAGGAGTGGACTTTCACTTAATCCTGCGTATCTGTTATTTCAATCTGCGAATCTGGGCGCCCAGCGCCGACAATTTAGCCTCAATGTGCTCATAACCGCGATCCAGATGGTAGATGCGGTCTATCACGGTTTCGCCCTGTGCCACCAGCCCGGCGATAACCAGGCACGCCGAAGCGCGCAAATCGGTCGCCATGATCGCCGCGCCTTCCAGTTGCGCGCAACCTCTGATCACGGCGGTATTGCTTTCCACGTCGATCTGCGCGCCGAGGCGGCGCAGTTCCTGCACGTGCATGAAGCGGTTTTCAAAAATTGTCTCGACCACCATCGCGCTGCCCTCCGCGATGCAATTCAGCACCATGAATTGCGCCTGCATGTCGGTGGGAAACGCCGGGTAGGGCGCGGTGCGTATATTCACTGCCTTGGGGCGCTTGTCCATTTTCAGGCTGATCGTATTGCCTGACACCTGGATGGTTGCGCCGGCCTCCTGCAATTTTTCCAATACGTTGTCGAGGATATCGGCGCGCGTCTCGGTCAGCGTGATGCTGCCGCCGGCTGCTGCCGCCGCGACCAGGAACGTGCCGCTCTCGATACGGTCCGGCATGACACGATGGCTTGCACCATGCAATTTCTCCACGCCGACAATGGTGATGGTATCGCTGCCAGCGCCTTCGATCCTGGCGCCCATGGCGATCAGACAATTTGCCAGATCGACCACTTCAGGTTCGCGCGCCGCATTTTCCAGCACGGTTACACCGTCCGCCAGCGTCGCGGCCATCATCAGATTTTCCGTGCCGGTCACGCTGACCAGGTCAAAGAATATGCGCGCGCCCTTGAGACGCCCATTTTTACCATTTTTACGCGCTTTGGCGTGAATGTAGCCATGTTCGATATGGATTTCCGCACCCATCGCCTGCAAGCCCTTGATGTGCAAATCCACCGGGCGCGAACCGATGGCGCAGCCGCCCGGAAGCGAAACACGCGCCTCGCCGAAGCGCGCCACCAGAGGTCCCAGCACCAGGATTGCGGCGCGCATGGTTTTCACCATATCGTAAGGCGCTTCGAGCTTGTCGATGTGTGCCGCAGACAAAACCACCTGGCCGCCGTCCGCCTCTATCGCCATGCCCATCTGCTGCAACAGCTTGCGCATCGTCGCGACATCGTTCAGCTCCGGCACATTGTCGAGTTGCAACGGCTCGCCGGTCAGCAGGCCGGCGCACAGTATCGGCAGCGCCGCATTCTTGGCACCGGAGATACGCACTTCCCCATTGAGGCGGCTGCCGCCCTGGATTGACAGTTTTTGCATAGATTCAGTTTGTGGTAGATAGTAGGGTGAGCAGGTTTTTTTCTGCCCACGCAGTTATGAATCCGCGTGGGCAGAAAAGCGTGCCCACCCTACTCGTCTTAAGCCTTGCGGCTACTTTCCCATTCTTGCGGCGTGTAAGTTTTTATCGACAGCGCATGGATCTCTTCGCGCATCCGATCGCCCAGAGTTTGATACACCAATTGGTGGCGCTGCACGCGGCTCTTGCCGGAAAATGCATCGCTGACCACCACCGCTTCAAAATGATGGCCGTCGCCGCCCACATCTAGATACTCGGTTGCCATGCCTTGCTCGATATTGAGTTGAATACTTTCTGGAGTGACCATTACCCATCCTGCTGTTTGTTGGTTAAAAAGTGGGGCTTGCCAAGAAGCGCTTTACCCGAAGGTTGCGCATGATACTAAAAACCGGGGGGATATGCTGCGACAGCGTGCGTGCCGCGTGCCGATTAATATCAGGCGGACTGCTGGGGCAGCAACTCGGCCACGCCATACAAGCGCGCCAGACTGAGCAAATCTTCGGGGAGTTGGGTCACACGCAAGGTGCGCTGGTTGCGCTGTGCGGCGCGCGACCAGCCCAGCAACATGCTGACTGCCGCAGAATCAACCGCCTCGACTTGGGAAAAATCCACCAGCAAGTCCTCGCTGGCCAGATGCTGCAAGCCCGCCTCAAACAGCGCGGGCACAGTGGCGATGGTCAGGCGACCGCCCACCACCAGCCGGCCATCTTCGCGCGTAATCACTTTGCGTCCGTTTTGTGCAACGCGACATTGGCGGCATTGACATTTTTGTCGGACATCATCTTGATCAGGCCGTCGATGCCATCTTTCTGAATCTGCGTATCAAACGTACCGCGATAACTGGTCACCATACTGACCCCCTCGATGATCACATCGAACGCCTTCCAGCCATTGGCGGTTTTCCTCATTTCGTAATCGACCGGAACCGGCTGGGCACCCGGCTTGCTGATGGTGGTCTTGACGGTAGCTTCGGTTGCGCCAGCGGCTATTTTGAACGGTTTGAGTTCTATCGTCTGATCGCGATACACGGTGAATGCCTTGGTATAAGTGCGCACCAGCATATTGCGGAATTCCGTCACCAGCGCCTGCTTTTGTTCGTTGCTCGCACCGCGCCAATGTTTGCCCATCGCCAGCTGCGTCATGCGCACGAAATCGAAATGCGGCAACACCTTGGCATCGACCAGTTCCAGAAGTTTTTTCTGGTTACCCGCCTGTATATCCTTGTCCTGCTTGACGATATCCAGGACATCCTGCGCGGTAACCCGGATCAATTCATCCGGTGCGACAACCACCTCGGCTTGTGCAAAGCCTGCCATACACAGCAAAACTGCAATCACATTCACTAATTTTTTCATTGTTTAAATCTCCCTCGATCATTTAGCCGACTCATCGACTTTGCTGTACAATAATTTGCCAATCAAGTCTTCCAGCACGATGGCCGACTGCGTCTTCTTCATTTGCTCGCCCTCTTTCAGCATTTCTTCGTCACCGCCGGGCATCAGGCCGATGTACTGCTCACCCAGCAGGCCGGAAGTCAGTATATTGGCAAAAGTATCCTTGGGAAACAGATAGCGCTTGTCCAAGCTCATCACCACCCTGGCCTCATAGCGTTCCGTATCCAGCGTAATGTCCGTCACCCGCCCTACCACCACCCCCGCGCTCCTGATCGATGCCTTGGGTTTCAAGCCGCCGATATTGGAAAAATAAGCATGTAGCTGGTATGTCTCGGACACGTTGTAAGTGCCCAGGTTCCCCACCTTCATCGCCAGCATCACCAATGCCGCAATGCCGGCCACCACAAAAATCCCCACCCACAAATCAATCGTCGTGCGTTGCATAGCTCAATTCCCTCTAAACATGATTGCGGTCAAAATAAAATCCAGCATCAGAATCGCCAGCGACGAAGTCACCACGGTGCGCGTCGTCGCGCCGGATACGCCTTCCGCCGTGGGTGGCGCATCGTAGCCCTCGAACAGCGCGATCACCGTCACCACGATGCCGAACACGAAGCTCTTGATCACGCCGTTCAGGATGTCCTCGCGAAAATCCACGGCAGCCTGCATCTGCGACCAGAACGAGCCTTCGTCCACGCCGATTTGCACCACCCCCACCAGGTAGCCGCCAAACACCCCCACCGCGCTGAACATTGCAGCCAGCAGCGGCATGGAAATTACGCCCGCCCAGAAACGCGGCGCGACGATGCGCGCGATCGGGTTGACCGCCATCATCTCCATCGCGGAGATCTGTTCGGTCGCCCTCATCAGGCCGATTTCCGCCGTCATCGCCGAACCGGCACGGCTGGCGAACAGCAGCGCGGCCACCACCGGCCCCAGTTCGCGCACCAGGCTCAGAGCCACCAAGCTGCCCAGCGCCGACTCCGATCCAAAGCGCTTGAGCGTCTCATAACCCTGCAAGCCAAGCACCATGCCGACGAACAGGCCCGCCACGACGATGATGATCAGCGACATCACGCCGGTGGAAAACAGCTCCTTGATAATCAGATGGAAGCGCCGGAAACCGCTGCCCGAGTGTGTCAGGATAAGCAGGAAAAAGCGTGTCGCCACGCCGATGCGCCACACCGTATCGACGGTGCGATGGCCTATCCCTTTAATCACTCTAACTGCCGGCATGGTGTCAGCCTTTCAAATTCAGATCTTGTTCAAACCCGGGTCTTGGTTCAAACCCAGGTCTTGGCGGTAACCACCGCCGGGATAATGAAACGGCACCGGGCCATCCATCTCGCCATGCACGAACTGATGCACAAATTCTTTATCCGCAGCGCGAATTTCATCGGGCGTTCCCTCCGCCTCGATCACGCCGTTAGCCATGAAATAAACATAATCCACAATTTTCAGCGACTCCTGTATGTCGTGCGTGACGATAATCGAGGTCGCGCCCAGCGCATCGTTCAGGCTGCGGATCAAATCGCCGACCACCGTCAGCGAAATCGGATCCAGCCCGGCAAACGGCTCGTCATACATGATCAGCCTCGGATCGAGCGCCACCGTGCGCGCCAGCGCCACGCGCCGCGCCATGCCGCCGGACAGCTCGGATGGCATCAGGTTATGCGTGCCGCGCAACCCCACCGCATGAAGCTTCATCAACACCAGGTCGTGGATGATTTCTTCCGGCAGGTCAGTATGTTCGCGCATCTGGAACGCCACATTGTCGTACACCGACATATCGGTGAACAACGCGCCGAACTGGAACAGCATACCCATTTTGCGCCGCATCGCATACAGGCCGTCCTGATCCAGCTCATGCATCACCTGCCCATCCACCTTGACATAACCGCTGGTCGGCTTAAGCGCACCACCGATATGGCGCAGCAGCGTCGTCTTGCCGCAACCGCTCAACCCCATGATGGCGATCAGCTTCCCTTTCGGGAAAACCATGTTGATGCCTTCCAGAACGGGGCGTTTGCCATAGGCAAAATTAAGGCCACAGATTTCTGCCAAAACGGATGATGACAAGGCTGGAATCCCAAAACTTTAGATCGCCCATTTTAAACCACGGCGCGGACTATCCTCAACAAATCGTCACGACCCCGAATTCGGCTGCGCACTGCTTCTATTGAGCTTGCCTATTGAGCTTGCCTGGACTTACCGCTATGCTCAGCACCCGATGCCAAATTCCATGAGCATAAATTGAACGCTTTTCCGGCACTTTTCAGCCTGATGACCGCCAATGACGACCCGCTGATTCGCGAAGGCTTGGCGGTTGCGCCATGCCGCGCAGCCACATGGGCATGTATGGAGAACCCAACGCATAGAATGCGGGGAATGCGGGCATGTACCTAGAACATTTCGGGCTTAACGAGCCGCCGTTCCGGATCACGCCGTTGACGGAATTCTTTTTTTCCGGCTCAAATCGCGGCGAAATTCTCGAAGCGCTGATCTACTCGCTGAGCGAAGCGGAAGGCATCATCAAGGTCAGCGGCGAAGTCGGTAGCGGCAAAACCATGCTGTGCCGTATGCTGCTCGAACGGCTGCCCAAGCATATCGAAACCATCTACCTCGCCAACCCGAGCCTGTCGCGCGAAGAAATGCTGTATGCGATCGCCGACGCGCTCGGCCTGAGCATCGACGGCAAACGCGTCGGCCTCGTCATGCACGGCATCCAGAGCAAGCTCGAAGAAAAGGCACGGGAAGGCAAACGCATCGTCGTGCTGGTCGATGAAGCGCACGCTATGCCGCTGGATACGTTGGAAGAATTGCGCCTGCTGTACAACTTGCAGATCGGCAATGCCAAGCTGCTGCAAATCATTTTGTTCGGCCAGCCCGAGCTGAATGCCAAGCTGAACCAGCCGAACATGCGCCAACTCAAGGACCGCATCGTCCACCACTTTCACATCCAGCCGCTGTCGCGCAATACCCTGGAAAACTACCTGATGTTCAGGATGCGAGCGGCAGGCTACCACGGCCCGAGCATTTTTTCGCCGAACGCCATCAAACTCATCGCCGATGCATCCAACGGGCTGATGCGCCGCATCAACATCCTCGCAGACAAATCGCTGTTGGCCGCCTTCGTCGATGACACCCACAATATCGAAACCCGCCATGTAGAAGCCGCCATGCGCGACAGCGAACTCAGGCCCACCCGCTCCCTGCCCGACAAAAAAATTATGGCCGGCGGTGCGCTCGCCACGCTGCTTATGGCTGGCCTGGTTACTTGGTGGACGCTGGGCCAGAAGACAGCAGACATCGGGCAGAAGGCAGAAAGCAATGCGCCATCCCAGCCCGCGACCGCAGCACCGGCGGCCGCAGTCCCGGCACCTCCGGCCATCGCCGCCCTGCCGGAAAGTGCGCCAGAATCGGCAACTCGCGCGGCAATCCGCCCGACAACGGGGCAGGCAAGCGTTGCCGCCAGCATCGCGCCCCAGCCGCAAACGCCGACTGCTGCGCCACCGACGCCAACGGCAAGCGGCAAATCCAGCCTGTTCGAGCAGCGCCTGGCAGCGGGCAAGCAATTGCTCGAACAGAAAAAAGCCGTTGCCAGCATCCAATTGTTCTATAACGAAGACATCAAACGGGAGCGCATCGAAGGCTTCCTCAGACGCGCAAACGGGCTAGGCAAGCTCTCAGAAATTTATTTGCTGCCGGAAAAATTCGGCGGCAAGGACGGGCTGCGCATACTCTACGGCGCCTACCCGTCGGCTAATGCAGCGCGCGCCGCCGTCAATGAATTGCCGCAGCGCTACCGGGAGACTTTTACCCCATCCATTTACACTTTTTAGCAGAACGAATTTATCCTGTTGTTGGACAAGGACGCTTGACATTGGCTCTAACTATAACTCGCACATGGAGCGCGTTTTCGCCCAGTTGTCGCCGGAAGAGCTGGCCGGAATGACCGCCGGCCTGCACCGCTTGCGCGAGGCGTTTTCCGCCGCGCACATTCCAGGCGAGGAGACGCTATGACCGCCGCAACCCGTTACACCGGAACGGCGATCGCGTTGCACTGGCTGGCGGCGCTGCTGATCTTCGCGACCTTTCCGCTCGGGGTCTATATGCACGAGCTGGCGCTTTCGCCGCTCAAACTGAAGCTGATCAGCTATCACAAATGGCTGGGCGTCACGATCTTCCTGCTGACCGTGGCGCGCCTGGCATGGCGCGCGACGCATACCCCGCCGCCACTGCCGGAAACCATCCCTGCGTGGCAACAACGCGCCGCCCACGGCCTGCATGTTCTGCTCTATGTGCTACTGCTGGCGATCCCTGTTTCGGGCTGGCTGATGAGCTCGGCCAAGGGCATCCCGGTGGTTTATCTCGGGCTGGTGCAATTGCCCGACCTGGTGGGCAAAGACAAAGCGCTGGGCGACCTGCTGACAGGCATTCATCAGATGCTGAACTTCGGACTGCTGGCGCTGGTCGGCATGCACATCGCAGCGGCACTCAAGCACCATTTCATCGAACATGACGCGACGTTGCGCCGCATGTTGCCATTTATCAAAGGAGATCAGCCATGAGAATTCCGCACCGTTATTTCCTGCCGCTGGCCGGATGGTTGCTGGTATGTACGCCGATCCATGCTCAGGCCGCCGAATTCAACCTGGTACAAACCAACAAGAGCACACTGACCTTCGCGTACAAGCAGATGGGCGTGCCAATGGAGGGCAACTTCGGCAAGTTTTCGGTCCGCATCAACTTCGACCCGGCCAAGGTCAGCGCCGCCCAGGCACAGATCGAAGTCGACCTTACCAGCATCGATACCGGCTCCAACGAGGCCAATGACGAGGTCGCCGGCAAACAGTGGTTCAACACCAAAATGTTCCCATCCGCACAATTTGTTTCCACCGGCGTAAAGGCTCTGGGCGGCAACCGCTATGAAGTCTTCGGCAAACTAAGCCTCAAAGGAAAAGCCCTGGCTGTTTCAGCACCCTTTACCTTCAAGCAGGAAGGCGCTGCCGGCATGTTTGACGGAGCCTTCATCCTGAAGCGTCTGGATTACGCGATCGGTGAAGGCGCGTGGACGGATGTCAGCGCCGTCGCCAACGAAATCCAGATCAAGTTCCATGTCGTAGCCCATGCAGCACCCGTCAAAAAATAGTCTCATCCCACCAACCTCCCAGGAAAAATCATGAAAAAACTTGTTGCCATCGCCGTTGCCGCATCCCTGTCCACCGCCGCCTTCGCCGCGTCCGAGACCTACATCATCGAAGGCACGCATACCATGCCGCGTTTCGAGTACAGCCACTTCGGCTACTCCAACCAGGTCAGCCGCTTTGACAAGACCAGCGGCACGATCATCCTGGATCGCGCCGCCAAGACCGGCTCGGTCGATGTGGTGATCGACGCAAAATCCGTGAATACCGGCTACCCGCTCTTCAACGAGCACATTCAGGGTGAAGACTTCTTCGACACCGCGAAATACCCCACTATCACCTTCAAATCCAAAGCCCTGAAATTCGATGGCGATAAATTGGCCAGCGTAGACGGTGACCTGACCATCAAGGGCGTGACCAAGCCGGTGACACTGACAGTGACCTCATTTCATTGCATGCCCCATCCGATGCGCAAGAAGGATGCCTGCGGAGCTAACGCCACCACCAAAATCAAACGCTCCGAGTTCAACGCCGGCAAACACGCTCCTTACGTGAGCGACGAAGTAACGCTGACCATTCCCGTCGAAGCCGTCAAGGAATAAAGCAGATGCGGATACGGTTCTAAAACAGCTTGGTCTAGCGCGGCGCGGCATTGATCGGTGAATGCTGCGCCGCCAGCCCCATCCACCGTTCGCGCTGAGTCAAGTAAGCCCTGCACCCGCGAGGCAAGGCGTGAGCAGGAAACAGATGGCATGGCTGGCTTAAAACCTGGCAAACGCGGTCGGCGTGAAGGCAAGAATCGCAGCCTGACGGAAGAGCAAGAGCGCCTGTTGCAACAGATCATTTGCGAGAAGCGCCCCGAG
>Ga0172380_10005805_pt1 | contig 14713 bp, 17 predicted proteins | sample Leawe162metaG_FD_119747 | JGI IMG/M metagenome (GOLD analysis project Ga0172380, IMG submission 119747) | Leachate microbial communities from a municipal landfill in Southern Ontario, Canada - Leachate well 162 metaG | ecosystem: Engineered > Solid waste > Landfill > Unclassified | place...
ACTCTATAAGTCACCACCGGCAAATTCATTTGCTCTTCGTTTAATAAATGATTACTTCCTTCAATTATTTTTGCTGTACTCATTCCTTATTATACAAAATATTTTCTACACCACCACCCTTCCTCTCGGCGTTCTTTTTACCAAACCTCTTTTCATCAAATACGGTTCGTAAACATCAGTTATCGTTCCCACATCTTCCGTCAATGCCGCCGCAATATTTTCCACCCCCACCGGTCCACCATTATATTGTCTTTTGACCACATCCAAATACTTCCTATCCGCTTCCGACAACCCCATTTCATCCACCCCCAACATTTTCAAAGCTTCTTTTACTTCTTTCAAAGTAATGAGACCATCGTTATTTATCTGAGCATAATCCCTCACTCTTCTCAACAATCGATTAGCAATTCTGGGAGTCCCTCTGGCCCTTTTGGCAATTTCACTGGCTGCACCTGGTTCTATTTTACACGCCAACACTTCTGCCGTCCGAGAAACTATCTCTCCTAAACTTTCATCTTCATAAAAATCCAATTGTTGTACATAACCAAAACGATCTCTCATCGGTCCGGAAATTAATCCAATTCTGGTAGTCGCTCCCACCACCGTAAATTTTTCCAAATTTAATCGTACCGAACGGGCTGAAGGTCCTTTCCCCAACACAATATCCAAAGCAAAATCTTCCATAGCTGCATATAAAGTCTCCTCTACATTTTTATTTAACCGATGAATCTCATCGATAAACAAAATTCCACCCTTCTTCATCGCCGTCAATATCGATGCTAAATCTCCGGCTCTGGTCAATACCGGACCGGAAGTTACTTTTATTGTCGTTCCCATTTCTTTTGCCATCAAAAATGCTAAAGTCGTCTTTCCCAATCCCGGTGGTCCATAAAACAAAAAATGATCCAAGGCCTCACCTCGTTCTTTGGCTGCCCGTAAAAAAATATCCAATTGTTGTTTTAATTTAGTCTGGCCAATAAATTCCACCAAACTCTGCGGCCGCAAATTCCTTTCCACTAGTTTTTCATCTTTTTTTATTTTGGGATCAAGATTTTCTTCCACAAACCATTCTACTATATGCCCCAACAAAACCCAAACCCTGATCCAAACCTACTTCTCATTTTCTCTTTCTTTCCACTACCATCTGCCACATTAATACCGGATCAATCTCTTCACCATCAATCCGATTTTCATCAATAATCTCAATATCATTTCCCAACAAACCCGGCAATGCACAAAGACGATTATAATGACCACCCTTTTTACTACAAACTATCGCCGATAAACCGGTTCTTCTTGCCTCAACTACACCCGGTCCCAAATGACCATTATTAGCACTACACTCTTGACAGTAAGCCTCAGAAAATGCATTTACCTCACCACCACTTCCTATCACCCACACCCCTCTATTTCTAATGTTAACCACTAAATTAGGGCTATTTATAACTCCTTTTGTATGCAATCTAAAATTACCCTCCATTCGATATTTTTTCATATTTATTCCATGTTTCTCAAACACCAACTTAATTTATCCTCAATTGTTTCCAATTTTTCCGGTATCTTTTTGACTACTTTTTCAATTTCTTTTTTATCAAATCCTAATTGCTTCAAACTCAATACAATATCATCTTCCTCCTTATCCCCCGGTAACTCCTTTCTTAAATCCAATTCTCCCAAACCGCCGACCTTTGATTTTAAATCTACAATAATTCTCTGAGCCGTTTTTTTGCCAATCCCTTTTAATTTTTCAAAAAAATCCACATCGGCATCCCCTATCGCTTTCAAAATTTCTTCGCTTTGTTTACTACCCAAAATTCCCGCCGCCGTCCTCGGTCCTACCCCGGACACCGTAATCATTAACTTAAATAAATTCAATTCTTCCCAACTGTCAAACCCATACAAAGACATATCATTTTCCGACACCGCCATATAAGTTTGAACTTTTACTTCTTCCCCTTCATTATGTTTTTTCAAAAAACCTTCACCCACCATCAACCAATATCCCACACCCAAAACTTCAACTTCAATATTGTTTCCCGATATCTTACTAATTTTCCCGGTCAATGATGAAATCATAACCCATTATACTTCATCCGTTACTTTTTCCTTCCACCACTCCAAATTCCAAGGTGGTTCCATTTTATTCCTTTCATACCATCTCTCCAACGAATTCAACATCCCCCAGGCAAAAATGTTATCTCTCACCGAATCCAAATTTTCCTCAAGCAAATTCAAGTTTAAATTCCCCCCCACCAGTGCCATATATTCCATCAATTCCTGTGGCTGTTTACCCATCTGTCCACTCAACACTTGCCAGGCATGAACTAATTCATGCTCCATCTCCCCCACATACCTCTTCAATTCCTGATCGTCTTCAGGCATATCTTTCAAAAACACTAACGGCTCCTCATCATCACAATATCCATCCGCAGTCATCTCCCTTCCGTACTTTTTTAAATAATCTTTCTTGGTTCCAATAACTATCCCTCTCTCCTCAGCCTGTGTCCTTAATTCTTTTACATACTCTCTCAAATTTTCGCCCCTCTCTGCCGGCAGTCCATATCTTTCTCTCACCCAAGCATGATCAAACTTTAACCTCGCCCTAAGCTGCTCCTGATTATAAGATTCAAAATTATTTCCAAATAGAAATTTCATAATTTCTCCTGCCGGTTCATTTCTCCTGTTCCACTCAAAATTATTTCTATCAATCTCATCCAACAGCTTCAAATTATAAATTTCAGTCTCGCTTGCTTCAATCCCATCCACAGTCTTCAACCACCACTCAGCCGTATCCCAAACAGCCTTCTCACCTCGCTCCTTACCGATTGTTTTATAATAACTCCTGACAGAAGTCATTATCGGCCATTCAAAAATAACCTCAAGATGCTCCCTGTCTTCTAACAATGCTTCGGGGTTCATCGCTACAATCGTTGCTTCATACTCCATTCCTTCAATTGGCATATTCGGGTAATTTCTAAATTGAAACGTATGAATCATTTCATGACATCTGACCTGTAAATCAGCACGATATCGTTTCTCATCAGACCTGTCCAAAATACTCGAAGCTACAAATTTCCCTTCTGTTTCATAATATCCATACTCCCTCTCTTCAAACATCTCTACAATTCTTGCTGTATTTTCACCTAAATCATCTACCTCTTTCAAATCGATTCCCTTTTTCTTCATTATTAAATTCAATTCATTCTCATACTCCGCCAATCTACTCCCATAGTCATGAATATCAGGAAGATCGTATTTCTGAAGAACCACCTTTCTATCATCTACCAATCTCTCCGCCATTCCCGGGTTATCAGGCCTCATCCCGGTAATATATTCACACAATCTGCTACCAAATGTTTGATTTTTTCTAAACTCAATTTGTTCTTCCCTGCCCCTGGTTTGCCCCAAAGCAATATTTGCTCCTAAATCTATTTCACTCATCAACCTATTCTATCTCAATTATTCTTTATGCACTTATCCCAATTATATTCCCCGATTATTTTTTAAAAATTCAAGGCAGGCGTACGAACGCCTTTTTAAATCTTCATCGTAAATAAATCCGTCAAAGCCGCCGCCACCGCATCCGCCGCATGCGACGGTGAAATTGGTTTTTCCAATTTCAAACTAGCCCGCACCATTTCTTCCACCTGAAATTTTTCTGCTCTACCGTATCCCACTAAAGCCATTTTTATCTGCAACGGCGTATAAGTAACCACTTCCAATCCCAAATTTGCTCCGCAAACCTTTATCACTCCAATTGCCTCCGCCACCGGCAATGCCGATTTTGCATTTTTAGCAAAAAACAAACTTTCTACCGCAATCCTTTCCACCCCATACTTCTTTATTATTTTTTCCAGCTCCATATATATCTCTTTTAATCTTTCTACATCACTTTCACTACTCTTAGTCAACCACACTCCACATTCTTTTAACTTAATTTCATTTTCCTGTCTCAACTCACTAGTTTCTAAAACAGCAAAACCGCAATTTGCCAATCCCGGATCAATTCCTAAAATCATCTCCACACCCTCCTTCTCTCTTTAGGTTTTGGTCTTCTTCCATAACGTTCTACTTCCTCATTTCCCAACTCCAACTCTTTCAAAATTGAGTTCGAAGCTATTACGCCCCTCTTTACTGCACCCAACATTGAGCCCTCCGTATTTCTACTACTTTGAAACACCACCAAACCTTCATTTCGCCGATGAATATCAGGTAAAACATCAACCAGTGCATTAACATGCGGTCTTTCCACCAACATACCAGCCATAAAAGTTACTCCGGTCAACATCTTCCTCACCGGATCAATATATCCGGTCTCAGGTCTTCCCACCACCACCGTCGGTAATTCAATTTTTCCCCCGGACTCTTCCACCATAATTTCCACTACCTCCGAAGATGTAATACAAAATTGTTCCACCAATAATTGGCTTTTATCATCCAAACCATATCCATCAATGCTCAACTCAACTCCTATTATTGCTCCTGGTTTTCCGTCTTCTGCATGGACCGCTGCCCTTGTCTTTATCCCACTCAACTTTTCCCTTATTTCCGGAATAATCGGACTATGTTCACCTGCATAATATTCTTTGGCAACAACTCTCATCACCTATTCTACCTTAAAATTTTCTCATCACTACTCCTCCCACCTTCCCTTTTCTTTTTCTTGCCGCCCCTCTTCTATTTCCCAATTCAAAAAAATCTGCCCTAGCCTCCTTACCCAACCTATCTGCCTCCAGTGTAGCCTCTTCTACCAAACCTTCCAAGGTCGGCGACAAAGGCAAGGCCGTCGATTTATACACAATCCTCGTTCCATCCATTCTTGATCGTTCCACATTTGGATGCTTTTCCAACAAATTTCGGGCTTTTTCACCACCACAGTTTAAATGAACCGCCAACATTTCTACTCCAAACTCTTTCCCTGCCATCCCAATCACAAACCCATTTAAAAGAATATAAGTTTCTTCTATATTTTCCCTACAATATGTCTCTAAATTTCCCCCTCTTTTTCCCATTTCCGACTATTTTACCACTCATCCCAAAATTTGCTCTTTTAGTTGCCGTAAAGTATTCTCATCCGGGTAATGATCCGATTCTTTCCCTATTACTGTTTGTATCCCATGATACTTTGCAAACAATTTTTGATCCTTATTCCCCAATATCTTATCCTCCCCCCCAATCACCATCACCAGTCTCCCCTTCCTAGCCAATCTGCCAATTTTTTCTCCTTGAAGATTAAAAACATCTGCCCCCCTCAACATCCTTGTACAGTTCAAAATAAACTCAGTATCTAAAAGCGACTCTCTATGCACCGCCTCAGTCATCGCCCCTGGTAATTTATTAAAAAAACTTTCAAAAACTATTTTATTGGCTCCCAACTTATCCCCCACTTCCATCATTGGACCGTAAATTTTACCGGGCAACTTTCCAATTGTACTTACTGCGGTCCCGTTTCCTACATTATAAAGCAGTTTTAAATGCTCTTTTTCATGATTTACCACGGGCATCATTGCCACAAATTTTGTCTGTGGCCACTCATTTTCCGCCACAATCGCCATATTAATTGCCTCCCAGCCCCCCATCGAATGCCCAACAAATGCCTTCAGTTTATCTTTTATCACATCCACTCCAAACAAGTTCTCACTCTCCAAACTACCCAGCGCACTGGCAATCTGTTCCAAACCTGATTTAAATTCATAATTTTCACCCCGAAGCATACCTTCACTTCCCAATCCCGAAATTGACAACAAAATCTCATCTTCGTCCACCAACTTACCTGCCCAATCCAAAGCCACCAACCCGCTACCACCCCAGCCATGAGTTACCGCCGTCAAATTTCTTCTATTTCTGTTCTCCAAACTCGGCTTAATTTCCTGATCAAAAAATTCCTCAGCTTTGCTATATTTTTGCTTAAATTCCTCCGCTTCCTCTTTCAACACTGCTTTCATCCATCTGATCGGCGTGCCTACAAAACCAGCCTCTCTCTCCGCTTCTCCAGCCGGCATATATCCCAAACAACTTATTGCCACTTTACCACTTTCCTCATCATCATAAAACACCAAATCAGAACCCCTAATTACCAACTCCGGACTCAAATCCATTTTCAATTCTTTTTGTCCCGACACCTGCGTCAACAATCTTCTTTCATCTTTAACCAGCTTCCTACACCCCTTTGTATCCGTACTTCTCAACTCAACCACCTGACTTGTTTTTATTACTTCACCAATATTTTCTGCCATAAAATATGTTATCAAAAACATCCATCACATTCTAGGATAACATAAACAAATTTTCACCCCATTGACAGGCATAATTTAAATAGTATCCTCAGAAGGGTTAAATTATCAATAAATCTGAAATCGTCTTTTGCTCCAGCGCTATAATCGAACGTGATCTCTTAAAAGAACACTACCTAAGCGAATTTGAGGATGCTGTTATTGTCCCCCGATCCACATGTAATCATTGTTCTGTCAACTGTCCCGAATCCCCAAATTATATTTACCAGCCTAATCAAATCCCACCTACACGTTATCAAACCTTATCATTTTAAATTATAGGCTATACTACTTTTCTCCACTTTTCCACACCAACATCTCTATTATTATTTATATAGGGCAAATATAGTAATTTATTCCGTATACGCTATAATAAATTAATGAACTATCATCAAATTTACCTTGACCTTATTCAAAAATATCCTGATTTCGAAATCCATCAAAATCACCCCCTCGCCCCCTACACTACCCTAAAAATCGGAGGTCCTGCCGACATTTTTATCCATACCAAAAATAATTTCCAATTTAAATCTATTCTAAAATATATTGCAGATGTTAGCGCAGCTGACAATTTTTCGGCGCGCAGCGAACGCGTGACCTCCGATCTATCGAGGGGACAGCCCGAAGGTAGCGAGCACCGCAAAAATTCGTCAGCAAACAAAATATTCCCCATCATCATCGGTAACGGCTCTAATGTCCTCATTTCCGACTCCGGTATCCACGGCATCGTCATCAAAAACTCCTCCCAAAAAATCGACATTTTACCGGGAAAAACCACCTCATCAGTCACCAATAAAATTTCCACGCATCGTACCGAAAACGACCCAAATAATTACCTAAATTTCGCCAAAATTGACTATGATGAAGGCAGCTCCCCTAAAATCAAAGTGAAAATGACCTCCGGTACTCTATTGCCTTTTGCCATCAATTACCTCTTTGATCAAGGTATCACTGGCCTTCAATGGTTTGCCTATATTCCCGGCACAATTGGTGGTGCTATCTGGTACAACCTTCATGGCGGCTCCCATCATTTCTCCGATTATCTACAAACCATTACCATCTTTAATTTCAAAACCAATCAAATCGAAAAACTTGACGCCCAAAAAATCGAATGGGACTACGACAATTCTCACTTCCAACAAAATCCCCACCTTGTTATTCTCAATGCCACTTTCAGTCTCTATCTCGGCGACACCAACCGTGCCCGTCAAACCGCCGCCGCCTGGATACTTCAAAAATCCAAAGTCCAACCCATGAACTCTGCCGGTTCCATATTTCAAAACCCTCCTCTAGACATTTGTCAAAAAATCTGGGGTGAACAAAAATCTACCGGCTGGATCATCGACCACGAACTAAATTTGAAAGGTTCCGTCTCCGGCCAAGCAGAAATAGGTCCTCAACACGCCAACATCTTCACCAACAATGGCAACGCCACCTCAAAAGATTTTCTAAATCTTATCAATCTGGTCCAATCAAAAGTAAAATCTAAGTTTGGATTCGACTTCAAACCCGAAATCAAACTTATTGGCGACTTTTAGGTGGCAATAACCTTTCATATCCTCCGGCCGCTCTCACCTCAGGACATCTATTAAAATCTCCGGTACTTGCCGGCCCATCACAAAAAAAGAAATCAGCATTCACACCTACTCCCTCATGTCTATGTCTACACCTCTCAACTCCCAATACCTTTGAATCAGGTCTGTTATGTAAAACACAACAAGCCTCATCAGTAATTTCGTCAAATTCACCTTCTAAAAAATCATTTGCCATTTTATATCTAAAAAATTAATCTAAAACATCATAGCACACCACTCTCCACAAAAACTTTGGAATTTCCAACTGCCGCCTTAGTCTTTTTGGTTCCCTTATCAAACTATAAAGCCACTCCAGTCCCATTCTCCTCCAACCTACAGGCGCCCTTTTCAAATCTCCACTATAATAATCAAAACTTCTACCCACTCCCATTGCCAATTTTACCCCTGATTTTCCCAATTTTTCCGAATTTTCTCCAATCCACATCTCCTGACTCTTCATCCCATACGCCACCAAAAGGATATCCGGCCTGAACTCAGATATTTTTTTTAAGACTTCCTCGTTGCTATATTTTGGTCTTCCCAAACAATATCCGATTTTCAATTTTTTATATTTAGCTTCAAAATATTTGGCTGTATTCTTCGCCCTATCCTCCCAACCACCCAAAAGATACACCCTACTTCCCCTACTTTCCGCCAATTTTACCAAATCTTCCATTAAACTACTTCCCGGTACCACCCGATCAACATATCTACCTCTCAATACCCCTATCCCCACTCTCAAACCTTCCGTCAATCTATTCACTACACTCTCCTTTTTTAATACCTCTCCTGCCCAAACCAAAGCTATTCCGTCAATGATATTTAAATAACTTTTCCTCAACAGTTCCATATATTTTGGGTCTTTTATCGCTGCCATCACATGCTCCGGGTTTAAGGTTGTAAACAATCTCACTTTGTTATCTTTTGAACCTAAAACATCAAATACCCTATTTAGCACTTCCCTCTTACCTCCGCCAAAAATAGGTATACCAAACATTTTACCCATACATAGGTCTAAATTATCACTTACCCTATCTATTTTTTGACTCACCATTGCCCTGATTTTACCAAATTATTATCCATCTTACACTATAAAGCTAATATTTTTATCTTTTCCATACATTTTTCGACATCCAAAACAATATATACATATAATATACATACACAGACTCAATTTTTAGTCCTCTTCCACTCCACTATATAAGTTATATTACCTAAATATATCAACCCTTAATACTCCCTTTTATTACAAGATATCTCAATTTATTCATTATATTGCCAAAAAATTCTTATTTGAACACATTAATTACTCAATATATTACCTAATATTAGATAAAATCTAAAATATACCCCAAAAATCAGTTAAGAGACCAAATTTACTTATAAAGATATCCAAACTATGATATTTAACTCAAATCAAATCTGTAAAAATAATGACTATAGGACTTAAAATACGACTATATCACCTCAAAGCCCTTCGATAAACTTCCAGATTTTCTATAGCAATCCCCGTACCCTTAATCACACAAAACTGAGGCTCAATCGCCACATGTGCGGACACCCCGATTTCAGAGGTTACCAACTTATTTAAATTCCGTAACTGTACCGACCCTCCTGACAACACTATCCCCCTATCAGCGATATCAGCCACCAATTCCGGCGGTGTAATCTCCAAAGTCTCTCTTATCACTCCAACCATCGATCTCAACACTTCAATAATCGCTTCATACACCTCATCTGAAGACATCATTAATGATTTTGGCAATCCATAGACCGCATCCCGACCACTAATCTCCATCATTTCCGGCCGTTTCAACTTTGTTGCGCTTCCTATCTTAATTTTGACCATTTCAGCCGTCAACTCCCCTATTACTAAATTGTGTTTCTTCCGAACGTACTCAATAATTGCCTGATCCAATTTATTACCTCCAACTCTTAAACTCTTGTGTGTCACCACCCCTCCCAAAGCAATAATCGCTGCCTCTGTCGCTCCTCCACCAATGTCTACAATCATATTACCAAAACTCTCTGACACCGGAATTTTTGCTCCAATGGCGGCAGCTAACGGTTCATCGATAAGATAGGCCTTTTTTGCACCTGCCGACAATGTTGCATCCAACACCGCCCGTTGTTCTACCTGGGTCACTCCGGCCGGCACACACACCATCACCTCCGGTCCAATAAACCAACCCGCTCCCATTACTTGTCTTAAAAAATACTTCAACATTGCCTCAGTTACCTCATAGTCAGCCACCACCCCATCCTGCAATGGACGCCTGACTTCAATATATTCCGGTGTTTTTCCCAACATTAACTTGGCCTCATTACCCACAGCCAACACCTTTCTGTCCTCAATCCCCACTGCCACCACCGTCGGTTCATCCAACACTATTCCTACCCCTGCCTCCCAAACCACACTATTGGCAGTTCCCAAATCTATACCCAACTTTCTAAACAATTTCATAAATTAATTCTAGCAGTTCAACCAAAATTCTCATCCACTTAAATTTTAGCCCTATCCAAACCTTACCTATCTATATCATTAACACTCATTTATGCAATTATCACCATTTTTTAGTCTGCCTCAAAAGATAACGAGAATTATTCTAAATACTATATAATATAGACATGGTTACATCACCCTCCGACCGCAAAAGTCTGGCCGTCATGGCTTTCGTTTTTTCTCTGGTAATTTTTGGTACCCTTGCTGTATCCTATCTAGCCCGGGGATACCAAATCAGTTTCCGTCAAGGACCTACCCTCACCTCCACCGGATTACTTTCCGTAACCTCCAAACCCAAGTCCGCTTCAGTCTACATCAACGACCGTTTGACTACCGCCACCGATGACACTCTCAACCTACCTCCGGGAGACTACCATATTAAAATCACCAAAGACGGCTATCTGCCCTGGGACAAAGATATCCAAATCAAAAAAGAAGTTGTTTTTCAAACCGATGCCCAATTATTCCGCTCCGCCCCCGATCTCAAACCCATAACCTATGCCGGTGCCATCAACCCAACCATTAGTAATGACGGCAGTAAAGTAATTTTCGCTGTGGCTTCAGCCTCGGCCAGTCAGGATAATGGTCTTTACCTGGTCGAAATTACCGACAATCCTCTTTTGATCAACAAAAACATCCCCCGTCAAATTAGTCCTAATTATCCTGGTACCGACTGGTCTCAAGCTTCTTTTGAATTTTCCCCCAATTCAAGGCAATTTATAGCCACTTTCCCCGGAGATATCTATCTTTTATCCCTCGATACTCCCATAACTTCCAAAAGTCTTTTGGATATCACCCCCCAGTTAGCCTCCATCAAACAAGATTGGCAATCCCAAACCGACCAAATCATCAAGGCTAAAATCGATAGACTACCAGTCAGTATCCAAGCCTTAGTTTCTACCGCCTCAGCCAATGACATCTCTTTTTCCACCTCCGAAGACAAAATTCTATATTTAGCTACAAAAGAAGCCGATTTACCCCAAAACATCATCACTCCTCCTCCCGCTCAAAGCACTCAACAACAACATCGTGACATTAAAAGTCAAAATTACTACGTTTATGACCTCAAAGATGATACTAATTTCCTAATCGGCCCGAACCTTGACATCCACCAGCCTCAATGGCTACCCGGATCAACCAACATTATCTACAACCAATCAGACAAAATCAAAGTTGTTGAATACGACTCAACCAATCTCAAAACGGTATTTGCAGGCAAATTCGACCAAAATGCCATCTATGTCTCTGCCGACGGTAACAAAATCATTACCCTAACCTCAGCCTATCACTCAGCCCCGGAAAATCTCTACGCAATCACCATTAGATAATCTTGTTCAAACTCACTTTTTATCTACAAACACTGTTTGCTACAAACTGCATATCCTGACTACTGGCACCGGCTTCATACAACTGATCAATTACTCCGGCAACATATTCCCTCGAAATGCAATTTACATTAGTAACAACACTTTCTGTAGTTGCTCCCAAAACATTTTCTTTCTCTAGTTCGATCTCATCATACGGTGCTTCTAAAATTGCCTCTGAATTCATATACATTGGACTAGCTGTCTCCGGCAAAATTATTCCTGATCCGCGATTATCCTCAGTACCCAATACTCTTACATTCTCAGCCCGATACCACAGACTACTATCCATTTGACCATCCGCCACAAATCTTAATGGTACTAAAGCAAATATCGCCACTACAAAAGCGGCTATCAAAGTTCTGGTATTTCTGTTTAAATCTGTCATTTTATTTAATTAATATTTATATTATCAGTCTAGGTGTTTAGTTTTCCCCTGTCAAGCGACATAACAACTCACTTTTATAGCTCTTCAGATTATATTTTTATACCTGTAATTTTCACAACTAAATTTCACAATATACTTTCAATAAATAGCTTTAAATGTTATTACTTAGCACAATCTCTTAAATTCTGCTAAACAAATTTTATTGCTTTTATTACCTATCCTTTTACCTTATTCATACCATCTTCTTACTCCATATTTATTATATAAACATCTTAAATCGACTTTTTTAAATTTTATACAAATTTAACCTTATTAATAATACATTTTAGTATTAAATATATTAATCCATTTCAAATGCATTTTTATAATTATTTAATTTAAAATTGCTATAATATCCGTAACCTCTTTAAAGCAAATTACTTTTCTAACTATCTAATTACTGCTTTAGTAAATCAACGGGGATTGGCGCAATTGGTAGCGCGCACGGTTCGGGATCGTGAGGCTGCAGGTTCGAATCCTGTATCCCCGACACAAATTTCTTGATAGTCCTTATAGTTCAATGGATAGAACGGCTGCCTCCTAAGCGGCAAATCCAGGTTCGATTCCTGGTAGGGACACAATTTATTTACCCTAAGGTAAGGTAATATTAATTTTCTCCGCATTATATCCCGCATAATTCTATAACATTTCCGTACTTTTTCCGCATGAATTTCTCTAAAATCCACAAAAATTTAAACCGCATATAAAATATTTATAAACTCTACTTATCTACTTCAAATAAATTCAAAATACTTCTAAATAACCGCAATTAGCTTTAAAAATTACCTATTTATATTACTTTATTCTTATATACCCTTTATCATTCTCTTACATTTATACCCATAATTAAAAAATGCCAAAAATTTAGCCATGACTTATCCACATTCGATAAAAAACAACTTAATATAGAAAAATACACCTAAATAACTCAAAAATAATACTAGCAAACAAACATGAAACTGCCAAAATCACTATAAACTAAAAAATTGCCACGCCTATAATAAATTCAAAAAGACAGATCCCTATTTTCTCTTTTTTATATCATCTTGCTGAAGCATGAATGCCAACCCTTCCTCTCTTTTCTTAATCTGTTCATCTGTTAAAGGCTTTATCGTAGAACTTTCTCCTTCTTTGGGCCAGTATGCTGACGGTACACCCGGAAACCTTTGTAAATTTTCTTGATATTTTGATACCATAACTAACAGTCTACCTTTTCTTTTGCACCAATTTCAACTCCCAACTTATTTCACTACCAGATTTACCATTTTTCCTTTTACATATATCTCTCTTACGATTTCTTTACCTACCAACCAGCTTTTCATCTTTTCATCTTCTCTGGCAAGCAATAACACCTTTTGCTCATTGTCTTTATCCTCACTACTCACTTCTATCTCGGACCGTACTTTACCGTTCACCGCCACCGCCACCCTAAAAATATCCTCAACTAAATATTTTTCCTCCACCTCCGGCCAGCTCAATTCATGTACAGAACACAGATCTGCATTCCTTAAATTACACCACAATTCTTCAGCCATATAAGGTGCAAACGGAGCCAATAATTTTATTAGCGATTTCAAATCTTCTTTAGACACTTCATTATATTTATCAGCCAAAGCATTATTGGCTTCCATTAACTTGGCAATTGCTGTATTGTAACTAAACCTTTCAATATCATCAGACACACCTTTAATTACCTTAGATATTATCAGTTTAATTTTGTTACTGCTATCAGACTCAATATTACTCTGCTTATTATCTAATGCCCTTATTATATTTTTACTGTATTTTTCCAAAAATCTTTTAACCCCCATTAAAGTTTTTTCATTCCACGCCATCGTCCCTTCAAATGGTCCCATAAACATTAAATACATTCTTAACACGTCCACACCATATTTATCTGCAATCGTTTCCGGTACGATTACATTCCCCTTAGATTTACTCATTCTTTGATTATCCGGACCCAAAATCACTCCATGAGAAATCCTTTTGTAATATGGCTCAGGAATCTCTTTAGGTACCGATCCGATATCCCACAAGAATTGATAAATAAATCGAGAATAAAGCAAATGCAAGGTATTATGCTCGTCACCTCCAATATAAACATCTACCGGCATCCATTTTTTTAGCAATTCTTTTCTAGCAATAACTACATCATTATTTGGATCAATATATCTCAAAAAATACCAATCACTACCAGCCCAATTTGGCATGGTATCTGTCTCTCTTTTAGCCTTTCCACCACACACCGAACACTTACAATTCACAAACTCTTCGATCTTTGCCAATGGACTTTGTCCGTCTTCTGTCGGTTCATAAGCCTCCACCTCAGGTAATTTTATTGGCAAATCTTTCTCATCCACCGGTTGCCAACCACAATTCTCACAATAAATCATTGGAATTGGCTCTCCCCAATAATGCTGTCGGCTAAATATCCAATCCCGTATATGATAAGTCGTTGATCTTTCACCAATCCCCTTCTTTTCAATCCAATCAAGCACTTTATTAAAATCCCTGGGCACCTCCCAACCATTCCACTCTCCGGAAGCTCCCAATTCACCCTCAGCCACAGTAAA
>Ga0172380_10005806_pt1 | contig 14711 bp, 10 predicted proteins | sample Leawe162metaG_FD_119747 | JGI IMG/M metagenome (GOLD analysis project Ga0172380, IMG submission 119747) | Leachate microbial communities from a municipal landfill in Southern Ontario, Canada - Leachate well 162 metaG | ecosystem: Engineered > Solid waste > Landfill > Unclassified | place...
CCTCGAAGAGGCGCGCGCCTCCTTTTCCGATGCCTTCAAGGCGCTCTCGGCGGAAGCGCTGCAGGTCAATAACCAGTCCTTCCTGGATCTGGCCCGCGCCACCCTGGAAAAACATCAGGTGGTGGCCGCAGGCGACCTGGAAAAGCGCCAGCAGGCCATCGTCGAGCTGATGACGCCGGTGAAGACCACCCTGGAAAAATTCGAGCAGCAGGTCCAGCAGGTCGAGAAGACCCGCGAGAATGCCTATGCGACGCTGACCGAGCAGGTCAAGGCCCTGGCCGAATCCCAGGGTCAGCTGAAGCAGGAGACGGCGAATCTGGTCAAGGCGTTGCGCGCGCCGCAGACGCGCGGGCGCTGGGGCGAGCTGCAGTTGAAGCGCGTCGTCGAGATGGCCGGCATGGTGGACCACTGCGATTTTTTCGAGCAGGAGAGTACCGACAGCGAGGAAGGCCGCCTGCGCCCGGACATGATCATCAAGTTGCCCGGCGGCAAGAACATCGTGGTGGACGCCAAGGCGCCGCTCGCCGCCTATCTCGATGCCCTGGAATGCGCTGACGACGGCGCGCGCCGCCGCAAACTGCTCGACCACGCGCGCCACGTCAAGGACCATCTCGTCAAGCTCGGCCGCAAGTCCTATCAGGACCAGTTCCAGCCCTCGCCGGATTTCGTCGTGCTCTTTCTGCCCGGCGAAACCTTCTATTCGGCTGCGCTCGAAGCCGACCCCAGCCTGATCGAATACGGCGTCGAGCAGAAGGTGATTCTCGCCACGCCGACCACGCTGATCGCGCTCTTGCGCGCCGTCGCCTTCGGCTGGAAGCAGGAGGCGCTGACGGCCAATGCCCAGGAGATCAGCGCCCTGGGCCGTGAGCTTTATGAGCGCCTGGCGGTGCTCTCCGAGCACTGGAATGATGTCGGCAAACATCTCGGCAATGCCGTGAGCGCCTACAACAAATCGGTTGCCACTCTGGAGTCGCGGGTGCTGGTTTCCGCACGCAAGTTCCGCGACCTGAAGGCCGCTCCCGAGGACAAGGAAATCCGCGATCTTGCCCCGCTCGAGAACATTCCCCGCACCTTGCAGGCGCCGGAGCTGCAGGTTTTACCTCGCGACTAGTCCCTCAAAGGGGCTAGTACCCTCTGGGGCATAAATGCCCTGGATTGTTCTTCGGACAACTACGGGCACGAGTGCGCCGGCGATGGCGAGCCGGCGCGGAGCGGTGCGGCGATAAATTTAGTGTTATGGTGTCGACTCGCTGAACTCCCGAAAATGACGGATTGAGGAAGGCGGCATGTTTCGCAACAGAGTCTCAGATAGCGTCATCTTCGCCTGCGCCCTGTTTGCCGCATGGCTGATCAGCGGATCTTGTCTGGCGCAGACGGAGAAGCTGTCGCTATCGACGGGTGCGTTGCCGCCCATCGGTTCCGTCCCGGGTCATCCCGGCTTCATCGAGGAACTCGCCCGTACCGCCTTCAAACGCATCGGCGTCGATGTCGATGTGATCACGGTGCCGGTAGAGCGGTCATTGATCAACGCCAATTCAGGGCTGGACGACGGCGATATCTATCGGGTCGCCGGCGTCGAACGGGAGTATCCCAATCTGATCCGGGTGCCCGAAAAAGTACTCGACACGGATTTTGTCGCTTACAGCAAGCGGTCGGGTATCAGAATCCGCAACTGGGCCGATCTGAAACCCTACTCGGTGGCCTATGCGACCGGATGGAAAGCCTATGAGCGAAACGTGAAAGAGGCGAGGGAAGTCACCAATACCTCCTCGCTACACGAGCTGCCCGCTTTGTTGGAAAGCGGGCGGGTCGACGTGATACTGATGGACCGCTGGCAGGGGCGGTGGGTCATTCAACAAGGCGGCTACAAGTTCCACTTGCATGAGCCGCCGCTGGCGCGTTTCGAACGGTTCATGTATCTCAACAAAAAGCATGCGGCGCTGGTGCCCAGGGTGGCGAAAGCGCTGGCCGAGATGAAAGCGGACGGCAGCTACCAGAAACTCTATAACCGCTATCTGAAACCCCTGGATACACGATGAGGCAGCGTCTGCACTCGCGCCGGTTTTTTTTCGACAAGACGCTGTTCCGCAACAACGGCATCGCGCGCCGGTTGATGCTGGCGCTGATCGTGTTCAGCTCGCTGATAACCGGGATCATCACGGCAGTGGAATTGACTATCGACTATCGCGCCGACATCCGCGGCATCGATGAGCGCATCGAGTCGATCAGGAAAGTTTTCCTGCCCAGCCTGACCGAGAGCGTCTGGGTCGCCGAGCGCACGCAGATCCAGACCCAGTTGGACGGCCTATTGAATCTGGCTGATATCGAGTTCATCGGGATAGATTCCGAAGGCAAACAAAAATGGTTTGCCGGCGCCAGGAAGTCCGACCGCCAGATCGAAAGAGTCCTTCCGCTGCTCCGCATGCATCGCGGCCAGGAAGTGAATATCGGCGAACTCCACGTCGTCGCCAGCATGGACAATGTCATCTCCCGTCTCTGGTCCAAGCTCATCGTCACGCTGGTGAGCAATGGCATCAAGACGCTGCTCGTGACGGCATTCATGCTGCTGCTTTTTCAGGCGATGGTCGGGCAGCACCTTGAGCATATTTCCGGATACCTGAAACGGGCCGGGAGGGATATTTCCAAGATCGATGATCTGCGCCTCAACCGGCCGAAAAAAGGGCTCTGGCGCCCGGATGCGCTCGATCATGTAAGCAACGCGATCAATGCGATGCATGGAGAGTTGTCGCTCTCCCAGGGCGAAATGGTCGAGTCGAATCAGCGCCTCGATGCGATCATCCAGGGTTCTCCGCTGGCGATCTATACCAGAGACCTGAACAGTATCGTGACGACCTGGAATCCTGCCGCTGAAAAAATATTCGGCTGGCGCGCGGACGAAGTCATCGGACAAACCGTGCCTTCCATACCCTCTGGGGATTTCGAGGAGGCGCAGGACCTGATCCGGAGGGTGCTCGGCGGGGAGAGCATCGTTCAGGTCGAGTTGAAACGCCAGCGCCGTGACGGCTCGCCAATCGATATCAGTCTGACGGTCGCGCCCTTGCATGATCCGTCCGGGCAGCTTTACGGATACTTGACCATCGTCGCCGATATCAGCGACCAGAAGGCCGCCGAGCAACAGATCGAATTCCTCGCCTACCACGATACCCTGACGGGATTGCCCAACCGGCTGCTGGTCCAGGACCGTTTTGCCCAGGCCCTTGGCTACGCCGATCGCGCCAAGAGCAAAGTCGCGCTGCTCTTCCTCGATCTCGACAGTTTCAAGACCATCAACGACTCCCTGGGTCATGCGGTCGGCGATGTGCTGCTCAAGCAGATCGCCTCGCGACTGGGGGAATGCGTGCGTGACACCGACACCATCAGCCGGCAGGGCGGCGACGAATTCCTGATCGTGCTGCCGGAGCTCGCCGACGCCGACGCTACCATCCCGGTCCTGGTCAAGATCATGGAGCGGCTGCAGGATCCTTTCGATGCCGACGGCCACGAGTTGTCCACCTCCGTCTCCATCGGCATTGCCGTCTATCCGGATGACGGGGAGGATTTCGACACTCTGCTTAAACGGGCCGACATGGCGATGTATCGGGCCAAGGACGCTGGCCGGAATGCCTACCATTTCTTCGACGAACAAATGAATGTCGAGGCGGTCGAGCATCTCTCCATGAGAAACGGCTTGCGCAGGGCGGTTGAACGCGGCGAGTTCGTTCTCCATTACCAGCCCCAGATCGACCTGGCCAGCGGCGCCGTGGTGGGCGCCGAGGCGCTGATTCGCTGGCACCATCCGGAATTCGGCGTGATAGCGCCGGGACGCTTCGTCCCCGTCGCCGAGGAGAGCGGGCTGATCGTGCCTATCGGAGAATGGGTGATGCGAGAGGCATGCCGTCAGGCGATGGTCTGGAGGAAGGAAGGCCTGCCCGAATTGATGATTGCCGTGAATCTGTCGGCGGTGCAATTCAAGCGCGGTGACGTCGAGCAGACGGTGATCGGTGCGCTTGAATTGTCGGGCTTCGACCCCCGCTGTCTAGAACTGGAGCTCACCGAGTCCATCCTGGTCCAGAATGTCGAACATGTGCTGGCCACGGTGAAGCGGCTGAAACGCCTGGGCGTGAAGCTGTCGATCGACGATTTCGGCACAGGCTATTCGAGCCTGTCCTATCTCAAGCGTTTCGATGTCGATAAGCTGAAGATCGACCAGTCCTTCATCCGCGACCTGGCCACGGACCCGGACGATGCGGCAATTGTCCGCGCCATCATCCAGATGGCCAAGAACCTCAATCTAAAGACCATCGCCGAAGGTGTCGAAGACCTGGAGATGCTGGAACAACTGTGCGTCTTCAGATGCGACGAAGCCCAGGGCTATCACTTCGCACGTCCCATGCCGGCGGAGGCGTTCGCAGCCTACCTGTCCGCGCGGAACATTTCCTGAGGCATCCCGGAAGTACGGGCGACAGGCTCACGCCATGAGCCTGTCGGCGTGGAGAATGTCCTCCATCACCGCCAAGGAGGACCCCGCCATGTTCCACGAAATGCTTTCCCAGCACGCCGACCCCGATGTCCTGGTGTTCTGGATGATCACCACACTCAGTTCGCTATTCGCGCTGTTTGCCCCCATCGCCCTGTAATATGGCGGCGATGCCCCACCCGAGAATTGCCTTCAGCGAAATCGCCGCCGATGCGGTGCTGCTCTGTTCCACGCATAGGCTGGCACGCAGCCTATGCCTGGCGCACGATCGCGCCAGAATCGCGCAGGGTCTCGCGCGCTGGCAGCCGCTGCAGACATTCACCGTGACGCAATGGCTGGACGCGGTGCTGGAGGCGGCGCAGCTTGGCGGTGACATCCCGCCGCAGGCCCGCTTGCGGCTGTCTCCTTTGCAGGAACGCATTCTCTGGGACAGAGCGATCGAAGCCGGCAGCCTCGGTCTGCCGGAGGAGGCGCTGTTCGACCGCGAGGGGCTGGCCGGCGCCGCAAGCGAGGCCAATGCCTTGCTGGAAACCTGGCAGATGCGCATTGCCGGCACACCGCAGAGTGAGGAAACGCGGCAATTTCTGCGCTGGCGGGAGGAATTCCGGCGGCTCTGCGGCGTCGCCGGCTGGCTTGAAACGACACGTTATCTCGACTGGCAGCTCGACCGCATCGCCAAGGGTGCCGGCCGCCTGCCGCGGCAACTGGCCTTTGCCGGCTTCGACCGCTTCAACCCGCAGGAGATGCGGCTTGCCGGACTGCTTGGCGAACGCGGCGTCATCGTCTGCGAACTGGAATTGGGACTGTCCGAGCCGGGACAGGTGATTGTCCATGCCCTTGCCGACCGCGACGCGGAGTGTCGTGCCGCCGCCGCCTGGGCGCGCGCCAAGCTGGAAGAAAACCCACGGGCGAGGTTGGGGCTGGTGGTGCCCGATCTCTCTTCGCTGCGCGAAAAGCTGGCGAACATCCTCGACGATGCCCTCGATCCCGAGGCGGCGAGTCCGGCCCGGGCGGAAATGCCGCGCCGCTACAATTTTTCCCTGGGCGCCCCGCTGGCGCGGCAGGGCATCGTCGCCACGGCCCTGAAGATCCTGGGCCTCGCCGCCCACCCGCGCCGGGTCGCGCAGGATGAATTCGCGGCGCTGCTCGCCGATCCCTACTGGTCTGCCGCGACCGGTGAGGCGGATGGCCGCGCCCGGCTCGACGCGAAGATGCGCGAGTTCCTGGCGCCGACGATTTCCATCGAGCGCGTCCTGCGCTTCGCGCAAAAGCTTGCCACTGCCGGCGTCATCGTTCCGCGCCTCCTCGGCGACCTGGCAAGATTCAATGCGGTGCACGACGACGAGCCCGCGCGGCAAATTCCCTCGGCCTGGGCGAAAGCCTTCCTGCGGATGCTCGACGCCTGCGCCTGGCCGGGCGAACGATCGCTCTCCAGCCATGAATATCAGGCGAAGCGGGCTTTCGGCGAAGCACTGGAAACGCTCTCCGGCCTGGATGCCGTGCTCGGCCGGGTGAGCATTGCCGATGCCAACCTGCGCCTCGCCCAGATCTGCCGCGAGCGCATCTTCCAGGCCGAGACCGAAGGTGAGCCGCGACTCGAAGTGATGGGTCTGCTCGAAGCGGCGGGCATGCCGCTGGACGCCCTCTGGGTGATGGGCATGAACGACCACCTCTGGCCGCCGCCGGCACGCCCCAATCCGCTCCTGCCGGCCGAGCTGCAGCGCCGGGCACGCGCGCCGAATGCCTCGGCCGAGGTGCAGGCCGAGTTCGCACAGAGTATCCATCGCCGCCTCATGAAGAGCGCGAACGAGGTGCGCTTTTCCTGGCCGCAAAGCGATGCCGGTCGCGCGCTGCGGGCCAGTCCGCTCCTGGCGGGCAGTGCAGCCGAGGCCCCGGAGTGTTTCGCTTTCGCCGGCGCAGCATTGATCGATACCCTGGCTGTCACGGTGGCATTGCAGCGTATCGCGGACGATCACGCGCCGGCAGTGAACGAGGGCGAAGCGCTGCGTGGCGGCACCGGGCTATTGCGGGCGCAGGCGATCTGCCCGGCCTGGGCCTTCTACCGCTACCGCCTCGGCGCCAAGGCGCTCGGCGTTGCCGTGGACGGACTGGACGCCGCCGACCGCGGCACCCTGGTGCATGCCGTGCTCCAGCATTTCTGGAGCGGTCGCGGTTCGCAGGAACTCCTTGCAATGAGTGCGACCCAGCGCTTTGATGCGATCGCCGTTGCCGTCTCAAGCGCCCTGCAGGAATTCAACGCAGGGCGTGAGGAAGTTCTGACGCCGCGCTTTATCGCGCTGGAAGGCGAGCGCCTGCAGCAACTCGTCGCGGCCTGGCTCGAGATCGAAGGGCAGCGCAGCCAGCCTTTTCGGGTGATCAGTTGCGAGGCAGCGGTCGACGTCGAGATCGAGGGCATCGCCGTGCACCTGGTGGTCGATCGCATCGACGAACTGGTTGACGGGGGCCGTGTGATCCTGGATTACAAGACCGGTGCTCATGTCAGCCAGGCCAGCTGGGGGGCAGAGCGCATCAGCGAACCGCAACTGCCGATCTATGCCGCGATGCTGGCGCACGCCTCACACTCCGTACAGTCACATCCGGTGGCCGTGGCCTTCGCGAAGTTGCGGCTGGAGGACTCTGGCTTCGTCGGCATCGCAGCCGAAGCCGGGCTCCTGCCCGGGGTCGCCGGCATCGGGGATGGCGTCGCGGCCAAGTTGTTCCCGGGAGAGGCGAGCTGGGACGAACTCATCGCTCACTGGCAGGTGCGCATCGCCGCCATCGCGCGCGAAATCAGGGCCGGCGATGCCGAGGTGCGCTTTGCCAGCGAGAAGGATCTCGAATACTGCGAGGTGCTGCCGCTGCTTCGCCTGGCCGAGCGCCGGGCGCAGATCGACAGCGAGAACGGGTCATGAATGCCCAGGAACTTCTTCTCGAAGAGGACCGCGTCAGTCGCGAGCGTGCCCTGGAACTCGACTCCTTCATCGTCGAGGCGCCGGCCGGGGCGGGCAAGACCGAACTCCTGACCCAGCGCTATCTGCGCCTGCTCGCGGTGGTCGATCATCCCGAGGAGATCGTCGCCATCACCTTCACCAACAAGGCTGCCGCCGAGATGCGTAGCCGCATCCTGGAGAACCTCGAGCGGGCCGCTGCCGGCGTGGCACCCGAAGCCGCCCACCAGCGCATCACCTTCGACCTGGCGCGTGCCGCCCTCAAGTCCGGGGAAGCGCGCGGCTGGCAGCTCATCGCCCAGCCGGCACGGCTGTCCATCCTGACCATCGATTCGCTCTGCGCCAGCCTCGCCCGGCAGATGCCGATACTCTCGCGCTTCGGTGCCCAGCCGCGGATCAGCGACGACCCCCGGCGACATTACGACGAGGCGGCGCGGCGCACCCTGGCCCTGCTCGACGACGAGACGACGACGGCGGATACCTTGGCTACGGTCGCTGCGATCACCGAGGCCCTGCGCTATCTCGACAACGATGGCGCACGCTGCGCCCGTCTTCTTGCCAGCATGCTGGCGCGACGCGACCAGTGGCTGCGCCACACCATCCACCACGGCCCCTGCGAGGAGGCCGAAGCCGGCTTGACGGCGCTGGTCCTGCGCGACCTGGGGCAGGCCGCGAGCGCACTGGACAGCCGGCGGCAGAACCTCCTGATGGCGGCGGCGCGCTACGCGGCGGGTAACCTGACTGCTGACTCACCCCTCGCCGTGCTGGGTGCCTGGACAGAGCCTGTCGCGCCGGCAAGCGAGGCGCTGCCGCAGTGGCGCGCGCTCGCCGATCTGCTCCTGACCGCCGGCAACACGCCGAGGAAGCGGCTCACGGTGAAGGAAGGCTTTCCGCCCGGGAAGGCCTCGGAAACTTTCAAGGCAGCCCTGCTGGATTGTCTTGCCGGGCTGTCGGCGGCGGATGCGGAGGCCATCGTGCGCATCCGCAAACTGCCCGATCCGCGCTACAGCGAGGAGGAATGGCGCGTCGTAACAGCCCTGGCGAAACTGCTGAAACTGGCCGCGGTGCAGCTTTGGGCGGTGTTCCTCGAGGAGGGCGAGGCCGACTTCGTGGAGGTGGCGCAGCGCGCGCTCCAGGCCTTGGGCGATGAGGAATCGCCCAGCGATCTGGCTTTGCAGCTCGATTACCGCATTCGCCATCTCCTGGTCGACGAGTTCCAGGACACCAGCCCGACCCAGGTGCAGCTCCTGCAGCGGCTCACCGCCGGCTGGCTGGCCGACGACGGCCGTACCCTGTTCGCCGTGGGCGACGCCATGCAGTCGATCTACCGTTTTCGCAAAGCCGACGTCGGCCTGTTTTTAAGAGCCGCCGAGATTGGCATCGGCGGCATTGCCCTGCAGCGCCTGCGCCTGTTCCGCAACAACCGCTCCTGTCCGGCGGTTGTGGATTGGGTGAACAACAGTTTCGAGAAGGTTTTCCCCGCCGCGGATGGCGTGATCGCGGGCGCCATCAAATACCGTCCCTTCGTCGCGATGCGCGACGCGATTGCCGGCGCAGGCGTCCATGTCCATCCCATTATCGTCAGCCGCGAACTGTCAGCCGATGAGGCCGGGCGGCGGGAGGCGCTGGCCATCCTGGAAATCATAACGACTGAACGCGCGGCCGATCCGGGTCGGCAGATCGCCGTGCTGGTGCGAGCGCGCAGCCATCTCGATGCCCTGGTCGGGGAGATCCGCCGGCACCATTCCGATCTGCGTTTCCAGGCGGTGGAGATCGAGGGGCTCGGCGATCGCCAGGCGGTGCAGGATCTGCTGTCCCTGACGCGCGCCCTCCATCACCGCGCCGACCGCGTGAGCTGGCTCGCCATCCTGCGCGCGCCCTGGTGCGGCCTGACGCTCGCCGACCTCCACGCCCTTGCCGCCACCGAGCAAAGCGCCACTCTCTGGCAGCTGATCAACGACGAGGCGCGCGTCGGGCGTCTCTCCGAGGATGGCCGGCGACGTCTCGGCCATCTGCAGAGCGTCATCGCCGAAGGCTTCGCCCATCAGGGACGCTCGCCCCGGCGCCGCTGGGTGGAGGGTGTATGGCTGAAGCTGGGCGGCGCCGCCTGCCTCAGCGGGGGAAGCGAGGTGGTCGACGTAAAAGCCTATCTCGACCTCGTCGAAGAACTCGATGCGGCGGGGCGCTTTTCGCTCATCCGCCTGGAGCAGGAGGTCGCCGCGCTCTATGCCGCGCCCGATGCCTTGGCCGGCGACACGCTGCAGTTCATGACCATTCACAAGTCCAAGGGCCTGGAGTTCGACACCGTGATCCTGCCGGGGCTGCAGAGAAAGAGCCGCAATGACGACCACGAACTGATGCTTTGGGAGGAGGTGGTGCTGGAGGAGGGCATCGCCGAGCACCTCGTCGCGGCGCCGCTCAGGAAGCGCGGCGGGGGCAGCAGCCTGCCTTCGCCCTACGACTACCTGCGTCTGCTCGAGCAGGAGAGAAGTGGCAACGAGGATGTCCGGGTGCTCTATGTCGCGGCGACCCGGGCGATCCGCAGCCTGCATCTGGTCGGCGTGGCGAGGAGGAATGGCGAAGGTGAACCGGTCCGGCCGGGGGGCAGTTTCCTCGATCTGCTCTGGCCAGCCGTTGCCGCGGAATTCGCAGCGGCTGAACCTGAAAGCGAGGCAATGGCGGCGACTGCCGACGCGGACCGCTACTCGGCCAGGCTGGTCCGTGCCGTATCTCCTGCCGTGCCTGACCTGTTGAACCGGCCGCCTGCCGCCAAGCCGCAAGGTTTGGCGATGACGTTGAGCGAAGCAGCGGACGAAGGCGTCTCGCTCGACGCCAGCGTCGGTACGCTGGTCCACGCCTATCTTGAGATGATCGCGCGTTCGGGGCTTGCCGCCTGGAATGTCGCGCGTATCCATAACCTGCAGGCGGCAATGGTGCACTGGCTGGTTCAGCACGGCCATGCCGCGATTGCCGCGAAGGAGGGCGCGGCCCGCGTCGCGGCATGCCTGAAGTCGACGCTGGGCAGCGAGGATGGCCGCTGGGTGCTGGCGCCGCGGCCGGACGCCGCGGTTGAGCTGGCCATGGTCCAGCACCTGGGTGGGGTCACATCCAGCCATGTCGTGGACCGCTCTTTCGTCGAGGCTGGCAGGCGCTGGATCATCGACTACAAAACCGCACAGGTGGCCGGCGACGAGGCGGCGCTTCGCCATCATGCCGAGCGCTACCGCGCCCAGCTCGAACGCTATGGCGCACTCTTCGCCGCTGAAGCGCTGCCGCTCCGCCTGGGAGTTTTCTATGCCGCCCTCGGCCGTCTGGTCGAACTGCCTGTTTGTGCGGAGCCGCCGCCTGAGGTATCCTCGAGTCATAAATAGCTTGATGTCCTTGCGGAGTTTTCCAGATGATCACCTGTCAATACGCTCGCTTGATGGCTGCTTACAATCAGTGGATGAATGTGAAACTGTACGATGCGGCCGGCAAGCTGTCCCCGCAAGAACTTGCCTCTGACAGAAAGGCATTTTTCGGCTCCATCCTGGCGACGCTCAACCACATCACCGTCGCCGATACCATCTGGCTCAAGCGATTTGCAACGCATCCGGGCAAGCATGCGGCGCTGGATCCCATCCGCCGGTTGCCCGTGCCCGGATCATTCGATATGATATTGTTCAGGAATCTCGGCGCGATGGCCAAACAAAGAAAGCTGCTTGACGTGGCCATGTCGGAATGGGCGGCGGCATTGACGGAAAATGATTTGCAGCATGTCCTGCATTATAAAAACTCGAAGGGCGTGCCGGCGCAAAAGCGCTTCTCCGGCCTGCTCCTGCACTTCTTCAATCACCAGACACACCATCGCGGACAACTGGCGACGCTTTTGAGCCAGGTTGCCCTGGACCTGGGTGTGACCGATTTGCTTGCCCTGATCCCGGATGAAATCGAAGAATGATGAATTTTCAACTGACAGATAAGATTGCCGTAGTCACCGGAGCGAGTCGGGGTATAGGTCGCGGCATCGCGGAAGTTCTGGCAGGCGAAGGCATGCAGCTGGTCTTGGTGGCCAGATCTCGCGATCAGCTCGACGAGGTCGCGAAAAGTTGCGGCTCAGCGTGTCTCGTTCACGTCGCCGACCTGAGGGAAGCGGAAGCCCCGGCCGCTGCCATTGCCGCCGCTATTGCGCGATTCGGGCGCATCGATTTGCTGGTCAATAATGCCGGCGCGACTCAGCGCGGCGATTTCCTGGATCTCTCTGACGCAAACTGGAGCGATGGCTTTGCTCTCAAGTTCTTCGGCGCCATGCGCTGCTGTCGCGCTGCCTGGCCCTATCTCCAAGAGAGTCAAGGTTCTATCGTCAATATTGCCGGTGTCGGGGGGCGGACTGCCAGCGCGGAGTTCACGATTGGCGGTGCGGTCAATTCGGCACTGCTCAATTTCACCAAGGCGCTCGCCGATCGCGGTGTCAAGGATGGCGTCCGCGTCAATGCCATCAATCCGGGTGCGATTGCCACAGAGCGCTTGCAAGTCAGGCTGAGATCCCTGGCCGCAGAACAGGAGATAGACCCGCAGATGGCTGCGCGGCGTATGGCGCAATCACTGGGTGTCGAGAGATTCGGGACGCCGCAGGAAATCGCCCGGGTCGTCGCATTTCTGGCCTCAACGATGGCCAGCTATTGCCAGGGTTCCATTATCGATGTCGACGGCGGGGAGACCCGGGCGCTCTAACGTGATGATTAAATCGCCTCTCGGTGCCCTGGCCATTTTCTTCTGCGCTTCCAGCTTCGCCGCGGCTGCGCCGTGGTATCAATGGCAAAGCAAATTGGATGGACAACTCACTTGTAGCCAGTCTTCTCCCGGAGAAGGATGGGAGCGGTTTAGCGGTCCGTACCGGGATGCCGGGTGCAGAAAGCCCGGCAGACCGGGCGACTAAGCGCCGCTACGATCTGCCGGGGTGCCTGGAACTATTCAGCGCTTCATGCAATTCTGCTGCATTTTTTGCCCGACCTCCATCATGAACCTCAGGGTTTGCTGATTGCCCGCGTCGGTCATCAGTTGCCAGGCGCCACCCACCCCACTTGTCGGCGTTTGGGCGGCAACCTTGGCGGCTGCCTCCTCGAAGCACTTGAACATTCCCGCCATCATGTCGAGTCGTTCCACCAGCATGGGCAGGCCCGTCGCGACCCGCATCAAGGTGCCGGTGGACTCGAGATGCTCGAGCATTTCCACCAGGCGTATGGCGCCGCCCCGGTTTAGGCGGTCCAGCATGGACATCCCCTCGCCGACTGTCTCGGCGAGGCGTCCCACCATCTCGTCGGTCAGCACGTCCTGGGCCGAGCCATAGACGCGGGCCAACTGGGCGAGGCGCTCGAGGTCGCCGTCGGCCACCATGCGGGCGATCGTCGGCAAGGCCTTTTCGATGCCGGAGCGATTGACCTGATCGAGCAGGGCGAGTCCGCCGCCGGCGGCTTCGGTAAGACGCCCTATCATCTCGTCGTTTATCGCGTCCTCGGCCGAGCCCAAGACCCGAGCCAAATTCACAACACGTTGCAGGTCGCCGTTATGGATCAACTGCGCCAGAATGGGAATGGCTTTATCCAGACCGGCGCGATGGATCTGGTCAACGAGGTCTATGGTATCTGCCGCCGTGTTCGCGAGTCGGCCGACCATTTCGTCGGTCGCCGCGTCCGCCGCCGCGACGACGACGCCTTCGATCTGCGCGCGCGTGTCGGGCATCACTTTTATCTCCGCACTCATGTTTTCACCCCTTATAGGAGCCCGCGGGCCGATATCCAATAGAGCTTGTTGTAGGCCACCTTGAACCAGTGCATGGCCTTGGTCGGTGCCTTGGGATCAGGCGGGTTCTGATAGTTGAACATGGCATAGGTGGCCCTGTCCTTGCCGGCCTCGATGAAGCAGAAGACCTTGCCGTCGTACTCGCGTACCGGGGCCCCCATCTTGACGGTCGCCGCGATGTTCTCGGCCAGGGTGTCGGCTTCGAAGTGCGCCGTGGAGCCCGCCTTGCTGATCGGAATGTTGGTGGTGTCGCCGCAGACGAAGACGTTGCTGCGGCCTTCCATGTTGAGCTTGGTGCGATTGGTGGGAATCCAGCCGTTCTGTCCCAGGCCATTCTTTTCCACGACTTCCATGCCCTTGTGGGCGGGAATGGCGATGAGCAGGTCGTACTTGATTTCCGTTCCCTCTTCGCTCTTCAGAATCTTGTTTTCGCCATCGACTTCCTTGATGTTGAAAAACGTGTCGTAGGTAATGCCGAGCTGGTCCATTTCCGGAGCAGCCCATTTGGCGACGTTCTCCAGGCTGTGCACGCGGTTGATCGGGTAGGTGTAGTGAATCTGCACCTTGTCGGAGAGGCCTCTGTCCTTGAAGTAATCGTGCAGCATGAAGGTGATTTCCAGCGGCGCCATCGGGCACTTGTGGGGAACACCGACGGTGATGACGACCTTGCCGCCTTCGAAAGACTGCAGGCGCTTGAACATCTTCAGCGCGGATTCTTCCGTATAGAACAGCTCGGCATTCTCGGCCAGGCCGGGGATGCCTTCCGGGAACATGCGGGAGCCGGTGGCGATGACCATGATGTCGTAGTCGAAGACCTTGCCGCTCTTGGTCTTGACCTGGTTCTTATCGAGCATGAATTCCTCGACCGGATCGACATGGAAGGCAATTCCCGGCTCAAGCAGGCTGGCCTGGTCGCGATACAGCTCGTCGGGCGTCATGCGGCCGAGGGCCAGATAGAGCAGCCCGGGCTGATAAAAGTGCTTGTCGGATGCCGAGAGCATGGTGATGCGCGCCTTGCCCGACTTGGTCTCCGCAGTGAGTCTGCGTGCCAGGTTATTGGCCAGAATCGTGCCGCCCATTCCACCGCCTATAATCAGAACTTTCATTTTTTGTCTCCTCCTATCCGTTAAATGAATTATTTCAACTTACGCACGATGACATGCCAAACCCCACCCTCTTCGGTGGTCGATATATATTCATGGCCGACCTTTTTCACCCATTCCGGAATGTCGTTGGCCGATCCCTTGTCCGTGGATAGTACTTCGAGTTCGTCGCCGATTTGCGACGACTTCAGCGCTCCAATCAATTCCATGAGCGGGCCGGGGCAGAAACTTCCCCGGCCATCGACGATTATCTTTTCTGTCATATCTTCTCTTCCTGAAAAATCAAAAGGTCCAAACCTGTCCGTCGCGAGCCTCGTCCAGGAATCTTGTCAACCCGGTCGGCTCGCCGATGAAGGATTCCATGTCCGCGGGTTCGACACCGAGGACATCCATGGCCATGGA
>Ga0172380_10005808_pt1 | contig 14709 bp, 19 predicted proteins | sample Leawe162metaG_FD_119747 | JGI IMG/M metagenome (GOLD analysis project Ga0172380, IMG submission 119747) | Leachate microbial communities from a municipal landfill in Southern Ontario, Canada - Leachate well 162 metaG | ecosystem: Engineered > Solid waste > Landfill > Unclassified | place...
ACTGGAATATCTTGAGCTGTTCTGCAGAAGAATCAACGCCCGTAATGTCGGTCGCACCTTTTTCTACAAGTAGCTCGGTCGAGACGCCGGTGCCGCACGCGAGATCGAGTACTCGCAGGCCCGCCAACGCGGACAGGTTCTTGCGAATTGTTTCCGCCAACGCGTACTTCCGGAGCGGGAGCTCGGTCCACTTCTCGTATTGGGACGCATACGCATCGTATTGATATGCATTATCGCTATTCATATGACGGGCTGGATGTTTGGTCCTGAACTGGAACCACTCCGCCGAGATACGCGGAGCCTTTGATATCACAGGGAAATATCGATTATCTGCAAGAAACTAATCCAGAGTGGGATCTTCGGACTCCTTGATATTGAGCAGCTCACACACTTTGTTGGCGAGCACATAATTGAAGAATTGACCGTAGACCTCACGATGCGTAGTCGCACCATTCGTCTCTAAATTAGAGAGGCCCTCTAGCACTTTCTTCAAAGTGTCCTCGCCGTCCTCTTCGTTCTGGTCTGCATATGCTCCCTCTAGAAAATTCGTAACGATCTTTTGTCCCGGCTCATTGGCATCATCAATCGCATACGCCTCAACAGCAGCTCGAAGGTCCGCAAAGGTCGTCGCGCTCGCGACACTGGCCAGAAATGCAGGCCTCTTTTCCAAAGCCAAGCGCACGTTCTCCTTTGAGCCCGCCCACGGATCAACGCCATCTTTTAAAGCCTGCGCCGCTAAGTCAACGGTTTTGATTTTTTCCATGCGGAAATTATATCACTCGTTCGCGGGGGTTGGTACGACGCTCGAACCTCTTTAAAAGAATAGGAGCTTAAGGCCTGCGGCAAGTACCATGACCGCAAATAAGCCTTTGATCCATCGCGCGCCTTTCCGTATAGCTACATGCGCACCTATATACCCGCCGATCGCAGAACCGAGCAGAAGTACAAAGCCCGTCGGATAATCGATAAGTCCGTGCATCGCAAATATAATCACTGACGAGACTGCCAAGACCAAGAACGGGATCATTTGCGTCGCAACAGCTTCGACGATCGTCAGGCCAAACCCAGCCATGAGGGTGTAGTAAACGAGCGGACCTGTCCCGGCTGCGAAGAACCCCGTGACCGTTTGAATAAGAAAATAGACGCACGCACTGATCAATTCGGATCGCTTGCTCACTTCTCGCCGCACGACGCCCATCTCTTTTTTGAATACGACGAATGGGAGGAGCAGGAATAGCAGTATCGCCGCCACTTTCTGAAGATATTCCGGCTCAATCGTCAATAAAATGTTTGCGCCGATAAGCGAGCCAGCGAGACTGATTACCGCAAGCATGGGAACATATTCCCAAACTATCTGATTCGATTTCCAGAATTTGCGGATTGAAGTCATTGCAAAGCCCATGTCACCAAACCGCGCGGACGCAATGGCAATCTGCGGTGGAAGACCAATAAACATCAGGTATGGAATAGCGAGCATGCCACCGCCGCCGACCGTGGCACCGAAGAAGCCGGCAACCGCTCCGACTATAAATGACAGGACTATGTGCAAAACATCCATGTTTTTGAAATCGTATCATTAAACAACGAGAGATCCGGACCGGAGGAACAGGATGCCCCACAGGAAATACCCTACGGGCAGAGGCTTCCTGTTTCCTAACACCCTCCCAAACAGTTTATTTGATTGCTCCCGTGATAACCAAAAGACCGAGAATTATAAGCGCGGCTCCAAAAAACCTGACGATAGTATGGGTACGCTGGCTCGGTTCGTATTTAGCGCCCATAATCACGCGCTGACTCCAAATTTGAAAATGCATCAAGACGTCAGGTCTTACGGCATTGAGACCTCCGAATACCAGGAGTATGAAGCCTGCGACGGTCTGTTCCATAGTAAGCTTACTGGCTGATCCAAGCGTATGCGGCGTAGAGACCAAGCACAACTCCCACAATCGCAAACCAAGTGACGTATGGTAAAAAGACTTCCTGCCAATACGCTCCTATGGCTATGCCGATAAATAATAACGACAGCTTTAGGATGCCAACCTGCCACCACTTATACGAACCATTAAAGATATTCATATGCATATTATATACTCCAACATCAATTACGTCCTGCTGGGGTGTTTGGTACGACGTTGGGACCATTGTACACAGAAACTAGCCAGTCTTACTTCTTATCATATACTGCTTTAAGGTGAAGTAGCTCCTGTCTCCAGCAAGGGAGTCGGTGCAATGCCGAGAAAGAAAATCTGCGAACTCATTGAGAGCAATACCAAGCCCGCAGTCTTTCGTCGCGCAAACGGCAAGACGTACTGCCTCCTTTCGCCTGCGGGGTGCATATATAATTCCGCGACTGGAGAATCATCCCCTATTTGGCCAAAGCAGCAAGTTGAGGTGACGGTCGAGCAGGCGAGAGATGGTTCTTTAGAGGCTTTCGCAGTCGCGGCAGCCGAGGACATTGACCCGCAAGAAGAGGTAGAGGTTCTTTGGGAGGACGAACCAAAACTTGCGGAGCCGGATTGGCAGGAGCGCGAAGAGATACCCTTTTGATTGCAATTTCTGCCGGAACCGCGTGATCGTCGTCGCGCGGTTCTTTGTTTAGGATTTGGTACGGAGTTGGAACCGCTACTCCCATGGAAACGGCATGGCCTCTCCGACTCCCCTCAGCGAGAAGTCCCCTTGAGTTTTCGAGTCCCAGAAAGGTGTCCTGATTTTTGCGAAAGCTGGTGAGCAAATATGCCTCAAAATAGTAAGGCTCCTTGGACACTGAACTCCGACCTACCTGGCTGATGGTCTGAGGTTCGGAAAAATATCCAATCCGTGCCTTACATTATAGCCCCTCTTTCTGATTTTCAGTTCGAGTTCAAAGAAGGTTATCCAAAAGTGAACGCGTACAGGCGTATGCGGCCGTCCTTCACCCGTAATTCTATCGTATGTTCTCCTGCTGTCTCATTCTGGATGAGGGTGTAAAGTGTGCTGCTCTCTACGAGTAGGGTTTGCTGCAGCACTCCATCTTGCCAAACTTCGAGCTCAGTCGGCACATTTGATTCAGCAACAACATACACAGCCTTGGCCACGTACTTGTATATGACTGAGGCCCCGGACACAGACTCGGCATATTCTGGCGCGATATTCCACGTACCACCAAAGTAGAGCGCATTGCGCGCGATGTTTGAGGGAAGCGCAAATAATCGCTGTCCGGCCTGGCCTGCTGTTCCATTTGCAAGATACTCGTTACGCAATGAACCGAAATAAGTTTCCGGGCTCTGCGCGAAGTTTTGAGCGCTTGGCATCTGTGATGACGCCAGATCTCCCCCATCCAAAGATCCCTCACCCATAAGGCGGGCACGCTCCTCAAGAAGTTCTCTTATTTTCATCTCTGTCTCCTCGTACTCACCCTCGCCGATATGGTCGTAGACCACATTGCCGTGTATATCTATCAAGTATTTTCTCGGCCAATATTGGTTGCCGTACGCACGCCACGTAGAGTAATCGTTATCCAGCACCACCGGATAGATTATGCCGAACCGTTTCATCGCCTCTCGCACGTTGTCTATATTCTTTTCAAACGCAAATTCCGGCGTGTGTATCCCGACGATCTCAAGCCCCCGGTCTTTATATTTTCCATACCACGCGGTCAAATACGGAAAAGTACGCTGGCAATTGATGCAGCTGTAGGTCATAAAATCGACCAGAATGACTTTCTTGCCGATGAGTTCTCCTATGGTGACGCCTTCTGTATTTACAAAACCCGAAGGATTTGCGATTTCGGTGTAGGGCTCGCCGCTTGGCGCAACCGGCATGGAGTCTTGCTGCAACAAATACTGCTCCACTTTGGTGATGTCAAAAAAACCGCTCTCCAGTATTTTTGTTTCAAGCCTCTTCTCATACCCGGACACAATGAGAAGTCCGAGCACTATAAAAAGCATGCCAATACCGCGTTTAAACCAGCCCTTCGGATTGGATGCCCAGGTAAGACGATCCGCAAAACGCTGCCCCAGCACTGCTATAGCAAGCAATATCAGCGAAAGACCGAGTACGTACGCGAGAATATAGGTAACTCCGAGGGCAAAGGAGGCGGGTAAAATCGAGGCAAGTATGACGAAATACGTCGGCGAACAGGTTGTAAATATTGGGCCAAGCGCGACTCCGACAATAGCATCGCCCAAAAAATTCTTTCTCTGATAGCCGGCTCCGAGCAACGCGTTGCTTCGAGCCGACATAGTGGCCATGAACGGCAGACGCTCCCATAATGCCGGAAAAACGAGCAGAAGCCCGAATAGAGCCAGTACACTGCCAGAGACATAGGTCCAGACCTCGGGAGGCACTTCAACAAAAGCCGTTGAAACCTTGAGTATGAAGGTGAAAGCAATAACTGACAGTGCAAGAGAACCAACGACCACATAGGGAGTCGCGTGGCCGCGAGACGCGGCCGCAATCCCCACCACCACCGGAAGCAAGGGCAAGATGCACGGCGCGAGCACCGTGAGCACCCCTGCGACAAATGAAATTGCTAAAAACGTCATGTTATTGCAGCATCATTGCGTCACCGTCTTTCTCCATCATCGCTCCTTCGTTTTTCATCATGGCCCCGTCGTCCTTCTTTTCCATCATTGCGCTCTCATCTTTTTGTATTGTCGTCTCGTCGGACTTCTCCATCGTGGCATCATTACTTTTGCTTTGGGATAAAGCAAACCAGCCGACTCCACCGAGCACAATAATCACCGCACCAATAACAAGAACTTTTGTTGTGTCCATATACAACTTTATTTACTAATAACTATGCCTCCAGTATAGGAGGTATAGAATAAAATGTAAAGTTGGCTTTACACACCCTATCGGTACCGTTCTGTATAGAAGCGCGCGATGAGCTTCGAGACTACCATCACCCCAAGCGCAAGGGGTATCCACGGGTCGATGGTATGAGCGAATCCTTGCACAACGAGCGCAATAGTTAGAACTGCAATGCCTGAAAGGTAGGCGATGCGCCCTGAATGCATTTTATGGGTTACCTCTCGCTCGTCATGGGCGCGTTCGTACATAACAAACCCCGCCCACGTACAGGTAACTACCGCAGCGGCGACAAGCACTGCTAATTGCATGCCCATAGGCATCCACACCATAAAGGGGTCGGACAATAGGGTGAGAAGGCCCACCAAAGTAACCGCTATAACAATAGAAGAAAGTTTATTTCCCATATGAAATTTTAAAAACATCTTCAACTGATACTTTAAAAATAGAGGCCAGTTTAAGCGCAAGAAGGACCGAGGGGGTGTAGTTTCCCTTTTCGATGGAAATAACGGTTTGGCGCGTGATACCCGCTTTCTCTGCCAATTCTTCCTGGGTCAGTCCTCTTTTTGAGCGTAAGGTATACACGGCGTTTGTGATATATTCTGCCATCGCGTTTTCAGTACCGCTTCAGCATATAGGCGCAGAACACCAATGTCAAAGATACTTTACACCCCCCTGTTTAGGATTCGAACTGACTTCGTGGCTTAAAATTATAGAAACACGATTGGGTGTGAGTGAGGTCGACGATCTTAAATTCCTTTTTCATGTCTCAAAGATACCAGAGATTCACTGACTGGACAGCCCGAGCCGGAAACTTTCTCCGTCATACGGCACAAGGCTTTTACAGGACTATTCTACCACCCTCTCCGACGCAGTCTGGACAGAGTTGAAATTAGACAAATTAGACATTTTTACCGGTTTTAGATTCGTGTCGAATGCTCTAGGAGTCTAGCCCTAGCTCTTGCTCTCTTCCCAAGATTTCTTTTTCGATCTCCTCATTCTCCTTTAGCGAGGAAGGTTCCTCCTGCAACATATCTACGATGCTCTTTGGTTTTTCTGCCCCTGCGGGTTCGAGTTTATGAAAGTAGTGGTGAACATCTGACCGACCACCCTTCTTCTTATGAGCCGGATGTAGGAGGCGCAACATTTCTTTCCAGGCAGGCACATCGCCGCCAAGCGCAAGATTCATACCAACATCTTCGAGCACTTCATAGCGAGACCTTCTGAGTTGCTCAACCTGTCTTTTAAACTCCGGATCAGACTGGCACCACTTGTAATAAGTGTCGCGATAAATCTCAACCTTAGTACAAGTCATCGTAATGTTTCCCCTCGATTTCTCACATAGCTCAAGAAACAATTTCTTTTTAATTGTCGTGCGCTCTTGCTCCTCTCTGGAAGCGGAGGCTTTATCTTTTTTATTCTTCATATTTTTCGGTCCGTAACACAAAACCCGACCATTTTAGTGGTCGGGTTTTGTTTCAATACGAGAAACAGAGCCGCCACTTTTTAGTGGTGTATCTGCTTCTAGCATTGGATTGCTATGGAAGCATTCAGTACGGACATTGGATTGTCCGGAGGTAGATTGGGTTTTGTGAACGAACCTACATCAAGTATACCTCCCCGTGAAAAATGTAAAGTGGAGAATTGTGCATAGAGAGTATAAAAGTTTTATACTCCGTCTTTCTTTTTTTCTTCAAAATAACAATCGAGCGCGAGTTCGGCCATCGCATATAGATCGGCTCGGAGACGAGTTAGATACTCGTCCGTATACTTTTCGTCAGGCGGCAAATGCTCGCGCATCTCATCAAGCGAAAGCATGCTACTTCTTTTCTTCGTCGTGCGTTGTCGCCCACACAAGAGCTACTACCCATCCAAGAAAAGTCCAACCAAGGAAGATATTTACAAGCATGATTGCATTGTAATTTTTCTTCTTCCGATAGTTTGCGACGATGGTCGGCAGAAAATACAAACCGATTAAAACGAACGGAGTCAAGAACAGAAGTACGTTGGACATAGGGTTATTGCTAAAGCCAATAAACCCTGATGGCGTAGAAAACAGAAAGCCCGCCACCAGGAGGCCTTGCGGCCCTACCAAGGTTTCCCCTGATAACGTAAGCCACGCCCTGAATGACGGGTTCTCTATGGCTTACGATTTGAGACCGTGCCTCCGTTGCCGAAGGGTTAGGTCCTAGCTCCTTGAGGAGCGATATTCAATTTTGCGAACTGTGGCTACCAAGGCAGCCACAGAGATAGTGTACGCCAGATAAGTTCCGGCGCGAAGGGGTTACCGACAGTCTTATAGCGTGGTTCCGGCACCCCAGCGTATATCGAATTTTGCGGTAATAGTCTTTCTTATATCTTTTCCGTACCGATCTTGAACGGCTACAAGCAACGACTCTCGACCTCCCAAGTCTTTTATTCCGTGTCCGATGATTAGAAACTGATCTTTGGAAATTATGTAACGATCATGGAGGTCGTTCGCAGATACAAGCCTCATCTCGATTTTAGAGCCAAATTCTTTTTTGAAATCAGCGATGGCGCGTGTGAGCGTTGCCTGCTTCTCACCACCTCCGAGTCGAGCAGTAAGAAACTTGATTTTCTTGTGGTGTTTAGCAAATACCTCCAAGACCTCCAAAGTACGAACGCCGTAGTACGGATCGCAGATTCGTATTTCGTCTTTCGGGATAGACCGAACGAGTGACTCAAGGGTCTTTCTGGCAGTTCGCGGTTTATCGGGATTGATATAGATAACGTTCAGTGGCTCGTCTTTTTTCAAACTTTTGAAATACGTTTCGCCTGGACTGCTGATTTTGAATCCCTCCCCGGTGGAACTTTTGATGAGTTTCTTACCCACTACCGGCGCAAACGCTTTTTGTAAACGCTTTATTGTGATAGGTATATCAAGAAACTCTTGCAGGATATTTTGAATATCCGCATACGTCAGGTAATCAGCACCAAATTCATCCTTGCTCACGTACAGGCACCACATCCCCGCCTCTAGCGGGTTGCTCGTAAAACTGTGGACCGAAGGCAAATCCACGCGGCTTATCGCAAGCATTCTCCACTTTTTCTTGTCTCCTTTCATCTTGATTAATCGAAGATTTCCATCCATGTGTCACAAAGATGATACGACCCTGCTTTTTTGGAGTCGATCCAACCCCGGGTCTTTGCGTCATTCGAGTAGAAGAGGTTGAACTTATATCCCATGAGCCCTTTTGAAGTCATCTTGTTCCATTGAGTGCGGAGTACCTCCAACTTCACTTCAGTACCAATTTTCCCTTTTGATGCACGGGCAAGTAGAAGGACAAATTTCTTCGGCCCGCTCAATCCCTTCCCGTGAGTGCGGATGAAGGTGCGCTCGTTCAGGTCGAAGTTAAGTTTCGGTCGTGATGTCACCTGCGCTTTCTTTTTTACCGACGTTCCGGCGCGGGAAACGCTCGGCAAAGCCTCCATGCATTCGTCGATAATCTTCCTCGCTTGTGCGAGGCGCTGAAGAATATATTCCGTTGATTTATTTTCTTTTGACATAAAGTCTGTTGCCCCCGACCTCTAACCTTGTAAGCGGACCTCTACCCGAACTCAGACGATTGAGGGTGTTACGTACAACTTGTAATTGGTAGTTGTAATCATTTTTCTCTAACTCGGACATTACTTCCTGAGCGGTCCGGCGTTTATCAAAATATCCTTTTGATATTAGGAGCGTTGTGCCGCCCTTCGGCCCACTGAAGCTGTCACTCATCACGGGCTTAGCGACCCTCTTTCCTTTCAGACCAAAAACAGCCTTTTCTAGCTTCTCGACTCGAGACTCCAGCAAACCTATTTCATTGGATGATTTCATACGATTGATTATCGGACATAGACCCACCGCCCCTTTTCCTTAACGCGACGCAAGTAACGTCTCCGAACCATTTTGAAAACAATCGACGAGAGCGTCTGTACAGCGTATATATGCCCTATCTCGGCGAGCCCTTCTTTTATCGCGGCGAGATCCTTCGGTGACTTGAAAAATCCGCCGTCCGCGAGGGACAAAATCAAATCCGTAGGAGAATGCTTTATTTTCTTATCCTTCGGTGATTTATGCGTTTCCGTAGACGCGGGCGTACGCGCACCTGTAGTCCTGGTCGCCCCGCCCACTTGCGCCATAATCGCCGCAACTTCGCTTGGAGTGCCTTCGACAACAATTTGCGTCCCGTTTGAGAGTGTTAGCTTTGCTTTGGCCATGTCGACATAGTATGCCCGTAGCCCATCTCTGTCAAATAAGGTCTACGGGACTAGGTTACTAACACCCCCCTACTGACTTTTAAGGCGATGTGCGACAGGGTGTAGGTATGGAAACGGCTTACATGGGAATCCAGCAAAGAGCGGTGCCGGAGGTCATACCTGTCCGGTACTGCTTGTACGCCCGCAAGTCCACAGAGAGCGAAGAGCGGCAAGCCCTTTCAATCGACTCCCAGATAAAAGAAATGCTCCAAATAGCAGAGCGTGAGGGATTGGAAGTTGTGGACGTCAGACGAGAGTCGCATTCCGCTAAGGCATCCGGCGAGCGCATAGTATTCAACGAGATTGTAAAAGACATCCGCGACGGCAGGTTCAATGGTGTCTTGGTCTGGCATCCTGACAGGTTAAGTAGAAATGCCGGAGACTTGGGCGCACTGGTCGACCTCATGGATCAGAAATTGCTGATTGAGCTAAAAACATACGGACAAAAATTCACCAACTCTCCAAGCGACAAATTCTTGCTGATGATCCTGTGTTCGCAGGCCAAGCTCGACAATGACAACAAGGGTATCAACGTGAAGCGTGGCCTCCGTATGCGCTGCGAGATGGGCCTGTGGCCCTGCCAAGCCCCTACCGGCTATCGCAACGTCAATCGTGCCGACCAACGAGGGGTGGTGGTTATCGATCTGGAACGGGCTCCAGTTATCAAGCAGATGTTTGAGAAAGTGGCGTATGAAAAATGGACAGGCAGAAAACTCTACCACTGGCTCAAGTTCGAGTTGAACTTTAGAAGTACTCTCGGTAATAAGCATTTAACACTGAGCAATGTCCACAAGATACTGGATACCCATTTTTACTACGGGACATTCGAGTACCCAGTAAAAAGCGGCAATTGGTATAGAGGTAAACATGAGCCAATCATCACAAAAGAATTGTTCGATCAGGCACGGGCACGACTTAAGCGAGACATGATTGTAAAACCGGAGTCGAAGGAATTTGCGTTCACCAGGCTCCTGACCTGCGGCTTGTGCGGCTCCGGAATATCCGGTGAGGATCATTACAAGCCGTTAAAGAAGTCAGGGCTCACTGCTCATTACATCTACTATGGGTGCAGCCGCTCAAGAGATCGAGATTGTAAATGCGGATACATACAGGAAGGTGAACTCGTGGAGCAGATAGTGAAACTCCTCGACCATTTAGACTTTGATAAGTTGGCGATGCAGACGAGCTTTGAGGGCGAACTACGTAGATTTAACAAATTCCAAAGAGCAGTTCTTGAGGAAACGCCAGAAAAGACACACAAGGATGCTGATCTCAAGACGTACGCGAAGTACATCCTCAAGGAAGGTACGAACGCCGAGAAAAGACAGCTGATGGGGCACTTTAAAACAAAATTGAAAATTGCGAGAAAGATAGTGACGATTGAATAACCCTTATCCACAGTTTTTTACTCCAAAAGCAACCATCTTTTTGATATAATACATTGCAAGGACAATTGAATCACATTGCAAAATGCTCACTATTTCCAAAAAATTAGACATTCCTGAATTAGAAATCCTCCCCTTCACGGACCAGGAGACGAGACTGAAGTATGCCGATTTGGTGTTAAAGAGCGGCATTGAAGGTTTCTCCCCTAATATTGAAATTTGGACATCCGGAGCTTCTAACAAAGCACTTTCCTACCTATCTCACGGAATATTTCGTTATTTCGGCAAATTTCCTCCTCCCGTAGCTCGACATCTCATAAAAGAATACACGAACGAGGACGATTTAGTTATTGATCCCATGTGTGGAAGTGGGACGACAGCACTAGAAACCTTGCTGTTGAATCGTCGCACGGCATGCTTTGATGTTAACCCCCTTTCCACTCTAATATCCCGAGTAAAAATAACTCCTATAAATAGAACCTCTTATCTAAAAACGTTAGATAAGATTTCTCAGGACTATAAACGAACCAGAAAAGTTAAATTGCCGGAATTAGTTGGATTGAGAAACCCTGCTCATTGGTTTTTGCCAGAGACAGCAAATTCTCTTGCGAGAATACGTTCCGGAATCGAGAAACATAGCGAATCTCCTGAAGTGACGGATGCTCTCACAGTAGCCTTTCTAAGCATCGTGCGTAGAGTTTCTCGCGCTACGACCCAACAAGGAAGACTTTTCCTCGATGTCGCTACAGCTGAAAAAGATGCATATCCATTCTTTCTCAAGAAAGCTACGGAACTTGGTGAGTCACTATCTTCTCTTCCAAGGAGTAAGAAAGGCAATCTCAAGATTGAACAGCGTTCGATATTTGACGCACAAAACAAAAAAGAAGAAAAAAGTAAATTAATAATATGCCACCCACCCTATTTCAATTCATACAAGTACAGCGGCGTTAACTCTTTAGAGTTAGCCTGGCTGGGCATCGATCACGCATCTGTAAGGAAAACCGAGGTCCGTGAGGCATTCAAGGTTGGAAAAGCAGAAAAGGTCGAGGAGTACCTAGAAGATATGGAAAAGGGATTGAGAAATTTAGCCAGCTACTTGAAACCAAACGGCAGAACGGTGCTCATGATCGGAGATACTGTAATTAAGGGACAATATATACCCGTCACACACAAATTGATTAAGAGGCTTGAAGACACTTACGTGGTTGAAAAGGCTGCATTGAGAATTCCAAAATTTACGGAGGCTTCTTGGGCGGCGAGCCAGCGAAGGAAGGGTGGAGAGGTCGGGATTAATCTATGTGATCTCATGGTCATTCTAAGAAAAATATGAAATCAAAAGCTTTGATGGCTGAGACCCACCCGAACGAATACTTGATTCACAAGTATTGGGCAAGAAAGCCATCCAATATATTACGCGAGTACATAAGTTCGCACTTTAAAAATGCGGATCTCCTTGTAGATCCCTTCTGCGGCAGTGGTGTCTTTCTGGCTGAAGCAAAAAAGCAAAATATAAATGCTACAGGTTACGATATAAACCCGCTCGCTTATCTTCTTTCCGAAGTAACCGCGAATCCTCCCTCAATAACTAAATTTACCTTAGAGGCCGATAAACTCCTCAAACTGGCTGATTCTTTCGCCAATCTCTATACGGTCGACGGTAAGGAGATTCGATACGCAGTTCACCGAGTTGAATCAGTGTGCTCGAACTGTAAAGAAATAGGATCAATAGATCATTCGAGCAAAAGAGGTTCAAAATACCATTGCTCAAGCTGCGGCGAGCGACTATTCTTTAATTTTGAGAAATTCAAAGGCACGAAAATAGTAAAAATATTTGACCGGGAAAACAAAGAATATACCGAGAAGAAATATCTTAAAGAGCAAGAAGATTTGATTAGAAAGGTTTCTTTACCTGTGGGAAATCAGAATCTTATACCAAACAGGAGGATACTTGCCTTCCCTGGTATGAGACTCTCGGATTTGTTCACTCCGAGAGCATTTTACGTACTCTCCGAATTATTTGACGCTGCCCATAAAGTGAAGGATGAATCAGTAAAAAATGCCGTTCTTCTCTTTCTCACTTCCTCGGTAGCACAGTCGTCCAGACTTATTCCTTATCGTAACAACCTGAGCACGGGGGGGCCAGCATGGACAATACCGGGGTTTTGGATCGCACCCTTACATCTTGAAACAAATCCTATCATTCACTTACAAGCAAGGAAGAAGAAATTTCTAAAGGGTATTGAAGCGCTAGATCGCGCCTACAAATCAACCTCTGCAAGAGTTTCTGTACTCAACCGATCCGCACACGATGCCTTAAGTGAACTGGAGGATAACAGCGTTGATGGTATATTTTTCGATCCCCCATATGGAGATAATGTTCCGTATGTGGAATTCTCAGCTATATGGAATGGATTTTTAAGAAAAAAAATCGCATATGAAAAAGAAATAATTGTCTCGGATCGCAAAGAACATGTGAGTTCTTGGGATAAGTACGCACGGGATATTTCCAATGTAATTTCGCTCTTCGATAAGAAGCTAAAGAGGCGTGGAAAAATTCTTATGACATTTAATAATCTTGACCCACGCGCCTGGAAAATCGTTCTGGACTCCTTCTCCAAGAATGGGTATGTATGCTCAGAAGCAAAATACCAAATTCCAGCTGTAGTTTCGTCTAAATCGCAAACCGCATCTAATACAAGTTATGTGGGTGATTATTACTGTATTTTTGAAAAAGCAAAAACCCAAAAGAAATCATCACATGATTTATTTCATCTCACTGAATCGGCAAAAAAAGTTCTCAGAAGTCGCGGAGGAAGCGCCCCAAAAAATCTTGTTCATAGGGTCATAATTCTCACCATCCTTAACGAAGGAATGAATACGGGCTTTCTTGATAGATTCGAAGAGATTCTTAAACCAGTGACGACGCAAGATGGAGAGTATTATCATCTACGCGCCGAACTTTCGGATGAAAAAAATGATGCAAGCTCAGTAGAGCAGTTAGTAAAAAATATAGCTGAGAGCTCACTCCGAGATGGTCGTAAAACTCTTAAAGAATTATACGAGGATATATTAGAAGGCACTTCAGAGATAGGATCGCCTCTCTTAAACGAGGTTAAGACTATGCTCAGTGGCATTGTGTTATTCGATAAGGATTTTTCCTACCTACAGAGAGCGCATCAAAATGGAAGTTTGTTTTCTTAGACTTCCAATTCTCGGTTAATTCCTGACGAGCGCACAAAGTTATTCTTTAGATTTCCATCCTTATCCTTCGTGATAACGATGTTTAGCAGCCCATCTCCGTCGGCATCGGAATGGGACTCAAACGAGCTTCTGACTAATTTATCTTCTGCCGGAATATCAGCATCATTCTCTGTATACCAAAGAAAAGACGAAATGATTTTGTAATCTTTCCTTGAGAGCCAGTGCTCACTTGGACAGTTCTTCAAGATAGAGGTAATTTCTTCTATTACCCGGACAGATTTAATCATCTGGTCCTCTGCAATAAGTTTTTGAACGAAGTCTTTTGCTTCAACGATAAGAATTGTTTTGAGTCTGTCATTCACGAGAATTAGATCTGGGCGCTCTCCTTCTCTTTCAAAACGATATATTTCTACCGGAACACCCTCACCGTTCAGTGCCGTTATTTTCTTCCATGGTCCGGCGATAGGATTAGTAAAGGCAACCCACCAGCCCAGCTTCTGATGCTGGCGAACATAGACTTCCGTCACCCAACGGGCTATTTCTTCATTAATGGTGAAATCGTAATTTGTCATATAATTTTTCCTGATTTCATATCCACGACCACGCCCCCTTGGAATATAGCGTAGTCGAGCAGTTCACTCATGAGAATAATGCCTTTGTTTCTTCTAAGTTTATTGTTTCGATCGAGCAATTGCGTGTGGACTTGATGTGGATAGTAGGCTACCGAAATCCGCGTTCTGTCGCCGAGCACATTTTTTGTGAAGATGTTAGCAAATGCCGAAAGCTGCCCCGTAAAAGGGTCTCCGAAAATCCTGCCTGGTTTTAGACTGTTCGATATATACACAAACGCCGGTAAGTCGTTCGGGGCCGCTATTTTTATTTTAGAAAGTCGAGGAAATGTTTGCTTAAGAGCCGCTTCCACATCCTTGAAGGAGTCGACCAAGTAGAAGACGTTCTTGGCTGTGGTGACATGGAGGCGTCCGGAGATACTAGAGGGAAAATCCTTGATCTTGAGTGAGAAAGTTGCATCTGTAGTATTTCCGGCCTCAAAAAGGGCTTTTTGTTGACTGAGCCA
>Ga0172380_10005809_pt1 | contig 14706 bp, 22 predicted proteins | sample Leawe162metaG_FD_119747 | JGI IMG/M metagenome (GOLD analysis project Ga0172380, IMG submission 119747) | Leachate microbial communities from a municipal landfill in Southern Ontario, Canada - Leachate well 162 metaG | ecosystem: Engineered > Solid waste > Landfill > Unclassified | place...
GTTTGCGGAAACAATTTGTCAATACTCATCTTTTTCCCAGCCCACCTTTTCGCAGTTTGCCCATCAACCCCCGCCCCTTTCAGGGCTTCCGCAATATCGCGGGCGTTTCCGCCAGCCATAACCACAGGGGCGATCACAGGAGCGTAAGCCATAAGGGACTGCTCCATTTCCAGGACTTTCGGGTTCGTCTTAATAGGTTTCAACTGCTTAACAGACTTCGCAGGCTCACCCCCGCGTCGCTCCTCCAGCTTATCCTTTCGGCTTTTCTTGATCTCTTCGGTTGCCCGTTCCCGTTCCTTGTTATAAGCGTCCATAAGTCGTTTGGGTGGTTTCTCGATCATATACAGCACGATCTTGTTACGGCCAACCCGCATGTACGGATCGAGCATCTTGTACCCGGCTGCCCGGTACATCGGGATCGGCTTGAATATTTTAAGCGATGTGTGGCCGAAGTTGAAGTACGGAGTGTCCATCTCTCCTTTGAAGTTCACGTTAGAACGCGGGACCACATCTATCAGTTTGCTGTTCGGGCTGGTCAGGATGTTGATGGTGTTGTCGATACGATTAATAATGAAAATATCGTTCTTGTCTTTGTTCTCATCTGACTGCCAATTCCGGTTACCCCATGCCAAAGAAATATCGTCGAAGAGCCGAACGTCGTATTTCTTGGTGTTGACCATCACTTCATCGGCTTTATCCGGGTCAACAATGGCGGCAGTCCGTTCTATATCGAAATGGTCCCTCCAGTCGGTCCCAAGAAACTCCGCTTCCCATTTTGCAGAATTCACGCACATGGTAAGCCCGGATGAAGATTTCCCCGTACCTTTCGGACCTTCCAGCATGAACGAAACATCCTGGTTGTGGATACCAGTTGAGATACCAGCCCAATGTTTGCAAATATTCTGGGCGTTGCCGTCCAATAGGTATTCTGGGCGATCTCTACCCCTAAATCGGGACCATGTTAATTCAGGGACTTTGAGGAATGGGACTTTGTAATTCAGTATTGAACTTATCAATTCACACATCCGTTATGATATCGGTTGATTCCGGAACCCCAACTGGACTTTCAATAACTCCGACCTCTTCCTCTTCCGCTGGTTCTTCTGGTGCTTTAGCGTTCCCCACAAGGAGACGGTGAGACACCCCAACAAACTGATCGTAGTATGACCAGACTTCACCAAGAAGGATATCGCACATATCCATAACGGCATCGTTCTTCTGTGTCTCTGTTTTTAGTTTAGGGTCGTTTTCTATCTGGTGCATGGTTCCATCTAGAAGATTCCAAGCATAAAGACGGATACTATCGTCTGTAATTGTCGCTATCATGTGGCGTATCTTACGATAGATACGGGGATCGTATTTAGAGGTCATTGAATTCCCGATCTCGCCGTATTGCTTATTCAGGTCAAGCCAGAGATAGAAATACCCGTCCTTGGACCCACGCATCGGGCGGTTAACGTCGAAGTCACCCGGTAGTTGTTTTCCATGCGTTGGTGGTGGTGCTGCCATATTATTTCTCCTTATTATTTTCGCAAGTTACACATAGGTAGTCAACATATGCACCAACGAGATACGATTTAAGGAAATATCCAAGAACGAATCCCCCAATAAACATTGCGAGTATAGTTTGAAGTTCCATATCACTTCACCCTGCTAGGCAATGCAAGCAATCCTCTGGCGCTCATCATCGTCTTAAACTTCGTGAATACTTCAAGTCCTGCGTCGCATCGTTTCTTGATATCGGCCTCTGATTGACCAGTTCCATTTCCATCAAGCCAAACGCGAGATTCTTTTATTGTGCCTCTATCGGTTTCTTTGGATAACTCTTCCAACCCCTCCGTGAGTTCTATGAGCACGGCGAAGTTGAAGTAAAACAACTCATATAGGTCTTTAATCACCCCACGGCGTATCATGTAATATGTCCGGATACCCGCTGCGTATTGCGCCGTCTCAATGAATGCGTCCTCAATCCCGTCGTTAAGTGCCCGTCGTTCCTGCTGGTTTTGGACGCTCATAAGTAACCCCGATGCCGTCTTCCTACTTTGTAATCTTCTATCCCATCGAATATTGCTGATGCGATTAGGAATAACAAAAACACCCTCATTAATGCAAGAGCCAATGATAACAAGTCTGAAGATAAATCGATCAACGAATTCGGTAAGTTTGTAGGACTAAAACCAGTAACTTGAATGTGCGACGCTGTAAGCAGAGCAGGAAATGAAATATAGAATACTGCTGTCGATAGAATCCATATTAATGATACTGGATAAAACCACGCATTCCCGAATGGAAATACAACTTCTTTTATCTTCTGAAAGTTCATTCCAACTCATCCTCCTCTTTTGCAAAAAATAGCCAGTATAGGATTGCACCAAACACAATTGCGGCTGCAAGTCCTACAAGCATTGCTACCGTTAGCATTACTTAATCCCCATCCCAAGAACCTTGTACCCAAGCACTATAGCCGCTGCGGTTACACCAATGATACCCATAGCGATAAGTCCCATTGTCCACCAGTTGAACCATTTCATGGCGTTCATATCAGCCATACGCTGGAGAATGTTCTTTAACCACGAAGCGTACTGAGCCGTGTAGGAAACCGGGTTATACTTGAACGCCTCGTTCATGCAGAAGAAATCGCCACGATTCCCGTTGAACTCATCCCTATTTGTGAGTATCGGAAGTTTTTCAAGGTCTGCCTTTGCTCTGCGTATGAGTTGCACGATACCCGGGTTCTCTTCACTGTCCGAATTGATGAGAATTTCCTGACGGAACCATTTGCCTTCTTTCTGGAACTCACGGTAGTAAACAACGCGGGCGTCGTTACCAACGCCTTCAGTGCGGGCTTTGAAATACTTACCAACCTTGGTTTTGATATCGGCCTCCAAGAAATGCTCTGGCTTTTTCAGGAGTTCCACAATCTCCTTTTCCGTCATGAACATCAGGTCTTTCATTTTCGGCTCTGAATGCAGATACTCGTTTATCCTCTTGAACGCCAGATGATTGCGGTGGTTCTGTGGAAGGAGACTATCGTGAGCGAACCCAATGATGTTCAATCCACCCGGATGCCGTAACGGATCTGCGTATGCAGATACCATTGTCGGGTCCATCTTAACCCCGCTCTGCTCATCCTGGAAGATAGGATCTTTTGGGTCAACCTTTTTGCCGATGATAAACTCTGCGTTGCCAGTCCCTACCTCAACGTCGCAGATAACCATCGTACCATTCTTGCGGGCTTCCATAAACGTAAACCCCTCTTTCCCAAACTTCCAGAACCCTACAAGAATATTGGTAGGAGTGAAGAATAGAGTGAGAGCTGCTACAATGAAGCAGGCAATGAGCCAGATGGGAACTCCAACGATGGCTCCTAGGAATCCTTTAAACGCTAAGATGATTACCGCTATGATTGCGACGCCAACCCCCAGCGGGACTAGAATATCAGTAAGTAGACTCATAATTTCGACCTCTCAATCAAAAATATAGTGACACTAATTCCAATCATAACCCCTAGGAAAAAAAATGATAGGGGTAGTCCGATTGGAACGTCAGAACCATATTTAATATATCCGTAGATAAGACCAATCGTATACACCGATATTATACCAAAGATTGGTAGCCATCTATTATACATTAGACTCATGATTACCTCCCCGGACCTCTATTAAAAAGCCCTCTGCGTTCTCCACCCTGATCCATCCCTTGGTTCGGAGGAAGTCCAGAGTATGATGCGTGATGTTCGCTCTCTTCTATGGTGATACGGTCACGGACACGGCCACCAAGCGACGGGCTTATGAAGTCCTTGAATGCGTTGATGATGGCTTCTGTGATAGTAAGCAGCCCTGGGTTCTGGGTGTCGGATTCATCCATAGCGACGCGGGCGAGATTCAATTCTATTTCCAGAAGCATTGTTCGCATCTCAATAGATTCGTTTCTGGCAAGCATGGCGTTAGGATCGAAACACACGTTGATGATATTCTTCAACGTGATTTTGCATTGCTGCGAGAAGTCGTATGTTTCTAGCAGTGGTTCCAGATACTCCTTGTACTGAGATGAAATAATCTTGGCTTTAAGACGGACGGACTCGTTACGGAAATCCTGATCCATCCTGACGCCAGAATCTGGCTGGTTGTCAAACGATGGCTGTGATTCTTGCATCATTCTGGGTTCTCCTCCGATTCTTCTATGGGGGGCATGTTCATCCCACGCCTGATAACATCGTCGTAGTTTTCCATTTTCCCGGGTTCCTTGATAGTTTTAAGATCGGTTAATCTGGTGTGGGTATCATCCCTCACGGCAATAGATGTCCAGTCCTTTGTTGCTTTCTTCATTCAACCACCGTTGGAGCCTGTATCTCTTCCGGTTCTTTCAGTTCTGCTTTCGGAGCGGTTACTTTTATGAGTTCAACCCCGAATGAGACGATATCAAACCAGTCGATAAGAATACACTCGTCGCGTTCCATGTATTGAACGATGATACCGGGATCGAATATCCCGAATGCCACACTCTCGTTATTAATGATATCTTTCATTGGAAGCATAGGGATTTGTTCAGACGGTATTCGTATCATAACTCGTCGTCCTCTTTCTTCTTATTCGACAAGAGAAGGAATGTCGATACAAACGTCATGATACAAAGTGCTGCACATAAAGCAACTGGTATAATCCACATCGCAGCGATTACGATGAGAACGATGCATGTTATTACACCAGCAAGATAAACAAAATTGTTTTCTTTCATAACTCTCTCCTTAAAACTATAGCAGTGCTAACCGCTACCAGAACGATTTCAATACCCATAGGAATTGTCGGGATGGTTTGGTTCGCTGTAGGAATAGCAGTAGCCTTCACTGTGGCGTTTGGTGTGGCGTTAACAGTAATATTCACTGTAGGAACCACTGTTGTAATCTCTACAGTAGTTTCAGTAACGATAGGTTCCGGCGTTGGAGTAATCTTGACTGGTATTTCTTCCCAGTCTTTCCCGTATATCATCCGCTTTGCAACCGGTGTTGGTGTTGGCATAACCATCACGTCAGATATCCTGAACGTAAACGAAGATGTTGCAAGACTGCCTTTGCTTTCAACAGTTGATGTGATTTCGTGCACACCTACGAAAAGTTGCTCCTTATCCAAATCAAGTGCCGTGGCGAACGTTCTTTGGGCATCAATCGAACCGATTGCAAACGTAGTCCATGTATGGAGAGCGATATCTTTATGAAGAACGTAGTTGTCTGGGTCAAGTCTTAATGTGATCGGGGTGTCGTTGCTCCACGAGGTTGAGCCTGTAATGTACAGTTTTGTTTCGTCCTGCTCAACGTTGATAATGGTCGTTGTAGGTTCAACCACTCTTACTTTTATCGGAATGAGTTTGTCGTCGAATCGTGGGATATCTGAAGCGAGCTGATCGAACTGTCGTTTCACGTTGAGAAGGTTCCATGAGATAACCGGAACGTCTGGAACTATTTTATCGTCGTATGGAGTGTCTAGTTCGTTGTTGATATAAAAGATATCCTGAAATCCGTTGTTTCCGTTGCATTGGATATACCCGTCGTATTCCCCCACTGACATAGAGAGCGTGTCACTTTTTGCAAAAGTCCGTGAATACGTGTCATTTGAAGAAGTCAAAGCTAAATCATAGGTATTTGTAGAGTCAGAGAATACCCACAACTGGCAAGTATCCGAACGGTTGAGAACTGTATAGACGGTCGGATTATCACCACGAGCGATAAGGTATTCATATGGTCCATCGTGCTGAACGATCTGGACTTCTGTTTTGTTTACAGTCTGATTAATCTTTTTAACTGGACGAGTTCCTGGAAGAATCTTAAACGCAACGGAGTTCTCAGCACGGTGCCATTCCCCATCCCAACGATAGTAAGTCCCATATTTCCACACCGAAGGATCTAGCCAATACTGGTGCATGTTCCCTGTGATATCAATAACTTGGTCCGGGGGATCGCAGTCGTAGTTCTTCGGGTCGCACCACGCTACCTGAAAGTCTGGATATGCAACGGCGAGGGAAATATCCAGAGTTTCGTTCATATACACTAAATCTCCTTGTGCTACTTGGATATACGCCGATACTGGTGATGCCAAAAGTAGCAAAGATAAAATAAGTAATCTCATTTCTTTACATCCTGCTGTTTATCGTGTATCTTCTTGTGTTCCTCTTTCACTTTCTTATTGAGTTGCCGTATGTATTTCTTCTGGGAGAACCGACCTTCTTTGTTCCTATCAAGCCTCGCGTAAAACGCTCTCCACTTTTTGTTTTCAAGATATTGATTCCAAAGACTCAGGAGCCAATCTAAAAGATTCATTAAACACTGTTAAGTGTTATAAGTATTTATAAATAGTCGAAAAGAGTGATTACCTTTTGTGACATACGCGATGGCGTTTACCGGCAATCATTACCGGTTGGTTTCCAGGAGTCTTCTCAAACACTCCGCTAACATGACCATACGCTAACCACCGTTGATACTTGTCTTTGCTAGAGAACTTCATTTCTTTTTCCTCCGTGTTGCTTTACGTTTCTTACCAGTCTTAAACCACGTTGTCTTCTCGCTATACGCCCCCGATCCAATATCCATACCCCAACTAATGCTTCGCATACCTTTCGCCAAGTATGGCATATCAGCCACTAGGTTGTTACGCCTCCATGTGGTGACTCCAAGGTTGCCCTTATATCCGTAACCACCCCCGCCACCTGGAAGTTGGCCGAATGGGAATCCTCCCCCCCCATCAGTCCACGAACTGCTAGATGACGAAGATGAACTACTTGACGAACTAGACGACGAGCTACTACTACTAGAAGAAGATGAACTTCTTGATGACGAACTCCGTGATGAACTTGATAAAGATGATATCGAACTAGACAAACTAGAACTAGACGGACTGCTGCTACTGCTTAATGAAGACAGACTGGAAGATAACGAACTTGAAGACGATAAGCTACTTAATAGGCTAGAACTAGAAGGACTGCTACTAGAAGACCTACTTGAGCTAAACGGGCTTGATGAAGACCGAGATGATATACTAGGGCTTCTCGGAGAGATCATTGATGATTTGCTTCCAGAACCACTAGAGAATGGCACTAACGCGAACGATCCAGAACCAGATCTACCAGACGATGAGATCTTTCCACTACCATCTTCTTTAAATCCCATCACCTCTCTCAATGTCGGATTAAGTTTTTTCCATGCAGATTCTTGTGCAAAAATTTCACTACGAGTTGGCTCATAAACGCCCATAATTTGGCGTAGTGTTTTTGGTTCTTCGGATATTTTTCCAGACCTTCCAGATGCCCCAGACGGCCTTGACAAACCCATCCTTGCTGGAACTAACGCGTTTGATGATCCAGAACGTTTTACACCAGATGTAATACCAGAAACTGCGAATGAACCTATGGCAACCGCACTCCACCCACCACTACCAAGTGCCCCGGCGCTTTGACTAATTGGTGATGAAATACTTGGTGTTCCTTGTGATAATCTTCTTTGCCCCTGTGGTTGAAGTCTCGTTGGTATAGTACGTGATGTTTCTGCAATGGTTACTTTACTGTATTCGTGCGTCTTTTCCGATACGATATTTGGATCTCCGAATAGCGTTGTACCTATTCCTTGGAACGGGGCTTTCGCCTGTGAGGGTATTTCGCGGAAGAAACCAAAGAATGGGAAATACGAATCTCCAGGTTGCTTTGGTGAGGTGGTCGTTTTTATTTTGATATCTAATCCAAGATCCTGAGGACTATACAAATCGTTGACCCCAACCCTTTGACCACCGTTGTTTGTACCAGTACCATGAACCCTTATCATAGGTGCTTCTGGGTTTGCAACGTCAAATATTCTGGTTGTTGTCCTATCCAGGATATTTCCTCGTTGTCCAACCCAAGGTTGGTATTCGGCAGTCCCGGTTAATCGTCCTGTAACCATAGTACCTGACTGCAAATAGCCAGCTTCTAAAGACGCAGCCATTTCATCTGAAAGAATGTTTGTCTGTCTTACAGCCTGTCCCTGTTCTGCACCAAACATAACATCTATATCTTTCCCACGAATTTTAACACCGTGCGATGCAGGTGGAGTAAATCTTGCAGTAACAATATCCCACATGCTTCTTGGAGCAGTTCCAGCAGATCCCTTTATGATAACTGGGAGGGGTTGGTTTGCAATTGAAACTCGCGTTGGGATCGGGTTTGATACTGGGGGGTTAGCACGTATTGCCGCATGTGCTGCTTCCTGCTCTGCTGCATACCTATTGTATTCCGCTCTAACCCCAAACTCTCGTATCTGACCGCGTGGCGCCTCTCTAACAGATACCTGCATTGGCATAAGGCTTTCTTCAATCCACCGATTATATTTTGTAAGTGTTTCTTGGAATGGCCTAGCCTGCGCTTGTGTCATCCTACCGGCAGCGACCTCTCCCGTTAACCACGTTTGTTTTTCCCCAACAACCGCTTTCAATCCGAACACAATTTTTCCGGTATCAAGCGCATGTTCATTCCAATACGCACCCTCTTGTGTCCCAGTTGTAAGTATCTCACGAAGAGATGCCATCTTCTCTCTGAAATGAACTCCGAGTTTCTGGGTCTGGATCGCAACAGGGTTTCCACTAGTATCCCCAGTAGCTCGTTGAAGCCCACGCATAGATGCACTTCCAGCAGGACTTGCAACGTTTAAAGTCGGATCAAGAATTCTGGGATTGTTCTCAAATGTTGTTTCGAGTTCTCTAACACCAATATCGGTGGGGCGTGTTGGCATTCTTGCAAGGATTTCTGGGTTTGCTCCAGACTCATACATCTGTTGAGGTCCGAATGCAGCATCTACGATATTTGCCGCTCTCCCATGAGCACGTTCTACAAACGTTGATGCCATTTGTGGTGTTTGGTGGATTGACTTGAAATTAATCTGGTTTGCTGCAAGTCCCCCAAGATACATCAACCCCACCTCTCCCACTGAAGACCCAAACCGTTCCCCGGTGGCTTGCGGTCCTTGGGATGCATAGACTGGGTTTCCGCTATCATCATATCCAGTAACAGTTCTCCCTATCAATGGTTTCCCAAAAACTGCACCGATTGGATCTGATCTATATCCGGGAACTTTGAGTGCTGTATCTGCAACCATCTGGAACATCATTGCATCCATAGCAACACCCACAGCGTTTCTAACGATTGGGTTCGCAGCAACACGCGCCGCTGTTCCCGAACGTAACGTTGTCCACGCAATCGCGTTTGTAGCTCCAGCAAACCCTATTGGCATTGCATAATACATTGCAGCGCCAACCGGATCTTCGTGTGGCATATCCCACAATCCTTTGGCAACAGATCCGACTTCCATCTTTAGAGGTAATACCTCGCTAAACTGAACATTCGGATTTGACTTAATTTCTGCTTGTTTTGAAAGCATCTCCACATCTGTCTGTAGATACATCGGATTGAGATCCGAAACAGTATAATTTCCAGACGATCCTTTTCCTGCCGCAATAGATCCAAGATTTTGTATTGCGTTTAATGGTGTTGAAATATCGAGATATGGGCGCACCCCTTCGTATTTCCACGCACCCTTATATTCGCCATCTCTCCAGATATCAACAGATTCTCCAGCAGGAGCGAAATATGTTTTTAATGCTTCTGATGGTAATGTTTTCATCTCGCTCTTAGAACTGCCTTGGAGATTCTGCATACCTATAACAAAAGTATCAGCAGCACCACCAATTCCTTCTACGAATGTATACGGCTCTGTTACGTGTTTCCAACCTTCCATGAACCCGCTTTCGTGAGGCTTTGATGTGACTTTATATTCTGTCTGCGTAGATTCCGTTGTAGTGACAGTGGGACCAAATGTCATCGTTTCAGAACCATACTCACCATCTCCTTGCCAGTTCTTTGTTAACGAATATCCTGGAGCAAGCGAAGACGCTTTGGTAGTTTTTGTCCCAGTAGGTGTTGTCGTTACATCGGAACCTCCACCTTGAAACATATCGCTAGCTACAACAAGACCTTTTGATATGGAACCGCCAATACCACTTGTTCCGAACGTTTGCATCACTGCAAGATTAAAATCAGATGGTCTGTATACTGTTGTACCTTTCTGTTGTGTTAATTCGTCGGTTACCCCGAATGTAGCAGATGCACCAACAACTTTAGATCTTCTGGTTCTTCCTCCGCCAAAATCTCCTCCAGATCTCCATCCCCCATATGATCCATCTTCTAATATTGGACCCCCAAAATCACCACGCGCTTTATGGACCCCAGTATCTATTCCAAAAGCAATAGGAGCAGATTCAATGCGGTTTAGAAGGTGGCTGGTATCGTCGTATCGAAGATATTTGTTATAATTTTGTTCTGTGATTCCACCACCAGCAGCCATCTCTGCTTTTGTGAGGTTCATTCTGATAGGGACGCCATGCCACTCTTCGTTTGTAAACTGTTGCCCCTCTTTTGTTGTTAATACCTGGCGCTCATATTGTGGGCGCTCTTGGTATATGTCGGTGGCATATCTGATAAACGAGGTATCAGCGCCTTCGTATACCCCTCCTTTTTGTGTCGATGCTTCGGCAATTGCATTAAGCCGCACATCGGTTGCACCTCCAGTTCTAGAAACTTCCCACGCTATTCCAAGCGCGCTGTTTGGATCATACGGGTTCTGGGTGTTTGATGAGGGTTGCCTGTACATCACCCCCCCAGAACTTCCAATCACTTGCCCTTTACTCTGTGCGTATTCTCCGGTTATCCTCTGAAACTCTGACGATGGGTTAGAAGCGTAGTATGATTGCTCTTCAGCGTATGCTTGCCTTCCAACAGCAGCAGACCCAGACAATGCAGCAAGTTGTGCCTGCGTGTGCGTTCCAGCATACGACAACCCTTCCTGTGCATTGATCATCTGTCTGTTCTGGTAAATCGTTTGCTGTATCGCAGCATCGCGGGCTTGCTGCGCTGGTCTTTCAACGTTATAGTATTGATTGGAGTATTGCTGAGCCTGCGCTTGTTCTGCTGATGTGACAGTAGATGGTGCGTTAACTGCTCTCCACGCAAGATTCGCGGCTGCGGCTTCTTCGGCTGTTGGCAACTATGCCTCCGTTAACTAATCATTAACGGCATATATGAAAAAGGTTACTGATGATTATTCTGTCCATTTGAAAAAAGCGAATGGGAATTTTACATCTAAATCCTGGTGGATAACTTTCTTGCTATTCAGAATCTCCTCTGCGAGTTTCATATCCTTCTGTGACTGCCTCTCGAAGTATGCTATTCTCACAGTCTTGAACTGGTCTTCCCACACGAGAAGGATATACGGGGAATAGATTATTTCAACTGTATGTTCTGGATGGAGTGACATGACACGCTCCATCTTTTGCAAATCTATCTCCGACGCGAGATCTAGGACATCAACGCGATCTGTAGAAATGATTATGTCTCCTTCTGTGGGGCTTCCTCTTCGGTGAGTTCGTCTACAACGTCTTCTACCACACGCTCTCTTACACTTTCAATCATGAATACTGTAGAACCCCACAGCAAGCCGATAGACAATACAAGTGTGACGTAATCTAACGATTTGATACCGATGGGGAGAAACAAAACACCGATCAATCCGGTGAACAGACCAATGGCAGGAGTAACAGAATATTTTCTAACGCTTTCCATAAACGTTTATAAGTGTTAAAAGTATTTATAAATAACCCGTTCTCTTAATGGAATCGTATATCAGGATAACTCCAACCATCGCTATAAGGTTCCCTGCCTGCCACCCATAGAAGATATCTGCTAACATTCCACGGAACTGCCCAATAGGGGTGTAATACGAACCGGTGTTAGTCAGACCGAACACGATTAAAATAAGTCCTACACCCATTGGGGCGAATATCTTTGCAGTTCGGATAAACGCTTCCTGTGGACTTAATGAAACTCTGTTAACAGCGTTTACTATGTGGTCACTAGGATCGTCAAACAAAGACGATGGATCTGTTGGATCAAATTCTTCTATCATCAATAACCTCTGATATACTGACTACCGCTCGTCCGTTTGGCGATGCTCTGGAAGTACACGGCAAGCCCGATGAATGGGACGATATAGCACAGTCCGTAATACATATTCATGAACGTGATATTAGATTCCTGGGCAGTTCCCCATACAGTCCCTAGACTAGATACTCCTATCAATCCCTTCTCATCCAGTGCTGAATAGAACTTGTCTATGAACATCCCGCCAGAAAACGCCATGATGAATGAGATAAAGCAGCTCATAAACAGGATTGTGAACCCAAAATAAAACGTCTGATACGTTGCTCCCGACCCGCCAATCCCACGGACCATCGCCCATATGAAGACACCGATGAGCATGAACACCGGCAGATACATCGCCATGTCACGATTGAACGCTAATGCGTTCTTGGTTGCTTCAGACGAGTGGCCTGCTTCAATCTCTACGTTCTCTTTCTCAATGACGACGTTGTAAATAGCCATCACGCAGAAGTAGGAGAATGCCCCCATGATTAGGAAAGCGCCAATCATATACCAGCCATAACTTACAGCTGACTCCGTATCTAGCTGCGATTTTGGGTGCGTTGCCATTGTGTTACCGCTTCTTTCCTTTTCCTTTACATTTCCTTCGAGTCTTTCCCATACGCAGGTATTATTGGTTATAGGTGAAAAATGTTTGCTATAGATAGAGTTCTTTTATCTGGTCCTGCGTTAGTTCGTAGATGTTCTTGTTGTCTCCGTAGATGTTGTGGAATTTATCGTGAGCCGATGAGAGCATTACGATCAGGTTATGCTTATCGAACAGCAGTGGGCACTTGCGAGCATCGTCTATTGTTTTGATGTTGTACATCTGAATGATAACATTTTGAGGGATGATATGGTGACATGCTAGAACACCACCGCGAACTCCTGTGAACTTGTCGGTATAGTCTACTTCTTTCATTAAGGCTACACATGCGTTTTTGTATCTGGGTAGTGTTCGGATGTGATGATTAACATCAGTAAGACCCCCTTTCCAGTTCCACGAATTTTCCCCAGTCGGTGTTGTTTCTAATTTTACTTCACGTAGTTTTTGCTTTCTACTTTCTGAATGAGGTATTCCTTTATGAGATTTACTAATTTTTGCTTTTGTTTCTTCTGATAGTGGGATACCCTTTGTCCATGTAGATGGCAATCCCTTATTCCATGCTTGGCGACCAGTCATCGCCTCGCTTATTTTATGTCTTGTTTCTATAGGTAGGCATTTCCCAAAATTGTGATTTAATTCTCCAGATAGGTGAACATCGTGCATCGGATTTTTTTCACCTACAGCAACTCCGCGTTCAATACGTGTTTTTGATATTTTCGATTTCTGTTCTTCAGAAAGGTGTTTCCCATAATTGTAATTTTTATCTCCTTTTCTTGCTTCACTCATCCGTTGTTTCCAAAGTGCATATGCTACTGGATCTTTTGGTGCTGGCATATAATGTATAGTTAGGAGTTCTTGTTATATAAAATGTTCTAAACATTCACAAACAAACTTAAGAAAAGAGGGGGATTTTCCCGTATCCCCAGACGGTGTTCGTCTACAAAGAATGATAGAGTGGTTTTTATACCTTAACCTATCATTCGGATGTAGAATAATGCGAGGGAAATAAAAAACACCAAGAGTACAAGTGCTCCGAGTGCTACGTTATCGTTCCAGAGACTTGGCGCGGAAACCGCGTTCGGGTCATCAGGACTCCAGTTGCTTGTGGTTGGGATGTCGTCTCCGCCAGCCGACGTTTCGAGTTTGTACCCGAGCACCGGACCGAGCGTCACGATAGCCACAATAACAAGCAGACCAATGAAAGCTGCGATGATAACGTTCATCGGGTTTCCCCCGCCAACGCCACCACCTTCGCCACCTCTACGAGCCATTAGTGAGTAAGAATCTATCCTCCTGCAAATCGACTATACGTTGTGGTTCTATAAAAGGATATTGGTATTATAAGAAAGTTCTAAACGCAAAGTAGCCTGCAAGAAGGATAAGGATCGCAGCAATGCCAAATACCACATAATACTCAGTGTGGTATATCGTTAATGGGAGTTCTTCGGTAGATGTGTTATTAACCTCTGCAACCGCCGCTGTCGATGATGCCCCAAGAATTATAACCCCTATTACCGCAATCAGTCCCAACGCAATGAAAATGAATATGGGTAACGGGCTTCGCATGTTCCTCATAGTTTCTCCTGCTCTTTCTCGTATTCATCTTTGGCATCCCACGCCATAAAGAATGCGTATACTGCGATAAGAATAGAGAATAGCAACATTATACCCGCTGTAGGGAAATCACTTACTGTAACCCCTCCATCGGTCTGCACAGCACCCATGTAGACGAGGATCGCAAGGAGTGCCCCTGTAAGTGACGCTACGATTGCGGCTGCGATGTTCCCATACAGTTTGTTGTGATGATCAACCCATGCATAGATTACCAGCAGAACAACGACTACCAGCAATATGTTGAATGTAGATAATGGCATCATTTTTGTATACCTCTCTTTGAGATTATGATTGATCCTATAATACCAGCAATAAGACCGAACGCTGCTCCAATGGCTCCACCACTCCCTGAACTATCTGGAGATGGCGTTGTAGTTGTAGGACATACAAGCAGCGGGGATACCACGTGACTCGTATTGGTCGTTCCCTCATAAAGAAAATGTGTTACAACATTTGACGAATGAGTACTTTCAGCATAGACTTTTATTACAAGTCTA
>Ga0172380_10005810_pt1 | contig 14704 bp, 15 predicted proteins | sample Leawe162metaG_FD_119747 | JGI IMG/M metagenome (GOLD analysis project Ga0172380, IMG submission 119747) | Leachate microbial communities from a municipal landfill in Southern Ontario, Canada - Leachate well 162 metaG | ecosystem: Engineered > Solid waste > Landfill > Unclassified | place...
CTGGAGTGTGCGGTTTTCCGGGTGCAGGGCAAGGCGCAACGACGAAGAATGGTTGTTCCATTCTGAGGAGTTGCAACGCCGCCATGCGCCCGGAAAACCGTGCAATCCAGCTCGTAGCGTTCTCACCATACGGGTGAACGTAAGATATATGGCAAAGTTGTTTAGAACCACCATGTTACACGTCCAGGCAAGCGGTCAACTGAGCTTTCTAGGATATTGGGCGTGCGAGGCCACCCGGATGCGCCCGGCATCAGGATGCGCAGGGTTGATGAGGTAGTTTTGCGTGTAGGGGACGACGGCGCTGGGCACGGCCAGCAGCGCCGAGCTTGCCTCGCGCAGCCAGGCATCGCCTGCTGCCCGCGTCAAGTCCAGGCGTTTGCGCCAGTCGGGGTGGAGCGCGCTTTTATCCAGCGCGTATACGGCGAGGTCGTCCGGCGCTTCTATCTTTAGCAGGCGATAGGTTTCGGGCAGGGCATCCAGGTCGGCGAGTTCGAGATGCACCAGAACTTCAAGGAGCGCCGAGGCGGGGGAGCTGGCGGTATAGACGACGGGGCTACCCTTGTTGTGCCAGCGCGCCGGGGCGCGAAGTCCGCCTTGTCCTTTGATGTCGGCGTAGTTGCTGATGCGCCAGACGATCACGCAAAAAAACCTTCATCGATCTGCACCAGGGCTTCTTCCACCAAGCGGCTGCCGACATCGGTTTCCAGCATTCGGAGGGGAGCGCGCCCATCAAAGCGTTTCATCGGACAGCGCAGCCAGTTCATGGCTTTTTCCTTGCTGTCGAATACGGACTCGGCTTGCGCCAGCACCCGCGCCAGCCGCACGGCACGGTCGGATTCGCCGGGCGACAGTGGTTCGGATTTGGCGCGGCGGTGGGTCAGCGTGCGGCGTGGCGCCACCAATTCGTAGACTTCCTGCTGGGTGATCCCCGCCTTGATAAAAATCTCTATCACATTGACCGGCAGCCCATCCTGCACCAGGTTGACGACCGCCATCTCGCCGAGCGTCCCATCGTGCGCGAGCAATCCGCAAAACCTGGCGTGCTCCCGGCTGAGCCGCTGGTCGCGGCTTTCCAGCCCGGCGATGTTTACGCAATACCCGCCCACAATACCCTGACGCGCGACGAAGTTGCCCGGAAGCGCTTCGCCGGAAGTGTCGGCTTGTTGCGCCGCTTTGACGATTAAGGTTTTTTCGCACTGCATGGCAGCCTCCTTGGCAAGATGCCATTGTATCTCAGGCATGCTGCCAAAACAAAGATATTTGGCGTTAACAAAGATATTTGGCGTTTCATGCGTCAGTAACTTCAGACCACCTGATCCCGAAACCAAACGAAACCGCCGATATATTTTTTTATCCGGGCCAGGTTCTTTCCGTGCCGAGAACCAATTTACCCAGCCTGGGGCGCCGGGCGCCAACCATTGCCACCGACGTGACACAGCCGTATAATCCGTGACACATTTACATGATTGGAGAATCGCCATGAGAGAACTCTCCGTGCGCGAAATGCGACAAAGTTACGCAGTCCTGCACAAGCTCCTCGAAGAGGAAGGCGAAGTCGTCCTGACCCAGCGCGGCAAGCCTTTTGCGCGCGTGCTGCCGTTCGAAACCGCCGCGCCCGCGCGCCGCATCCCCTCGCTCAAATGGCTGCGGGATCAGGCGCCGTTTCAGGAAACGCCCAGCGAGGCATTGGTTCGGGAAGACCGGGATGCCCGTGACTGAGTGCTACGTCGATACCAGCGCGCTCCTCAAGCTTTACGTGAGCGAGGCGTTTTCGGAACAAGCGCAATATTATCTGTCCGGTATGGACCACCCGGCGATCAGCAGCTTGACCACGCTGGAATGGCATTGCGCGATGGCGCGGCGGCAGCGCTCCGGCGCGTTTTCGGAAGCTTATCTGGCGATGGCGCGGCAGGAATTCATGCGCCATGTCTCGGAAGGCTATTTTCGCGTCCATCCCGTCAGCGACACCCTGCTTGCTCAAGCGCAAGGGCTGCTCGATGCCGTCAGGCCGGTTCCGCTACGCACGCTGGACGCCATGCATCTGGCCGCCGCGCGCGCGCTGGATGCGCAGGGCATCGCCACCGCCGACAGAATAATGGCCCAAGCCGCCGAGCGGCTTGGAATGAAAGTTGAACGATTTTTTTGCATAAACACCTACACATCATGACTGACGAAACCCAAAAAACCGCCACATCCCAGGACGAAAACCAGATTATCACCGAGCGCCGCGACAAGCTAAAAAAGCTGCGCAGCCAAGGCGTCGCCTTTCCCAACGATTTTGCGCGCAGCGACATGGCAGCCGATTTGCACGCGAGCCACGGCGCCAAGGAAAACGCGGAACTGGAAGGCGCGCCGCTCACCGTGAGCGTAGCCGGGCGCATGATGCTGAAACGCGTGATGGGCAAGGCCGCATTCGCCACGGTGCAGGACATGAGCGGGCGCATCCAGCTCTACATCACCGCCGACGGCGTCGGCACGCAAGTGCTCGAAGCCTTCAAGCACCACGACCTGGGCGACATCTTCGGCGCGACCGGCACGCTGTTCAAAACCAAGACCGGCGAACTGACAGTGCGCGTGACCGAACTGCGGCTACTCACCAAGTCGCTACGCCAGTTGCCGGAAAAATTCCACGGACTCTCCGACCAGGAACAGAAATACCGCCAACGCTACCTCGACCTGATCACCAACGAGGAATCGCGCAAGGTGTTCACGGTGCGCACCAAAACGATACAGGCGATCCGCACGTTCCTGGTGGAGCGCGGCTATCTGGAAGTGGAAACGCCGATGATGCACACGATACCCGGCGGCGCATCGGCGCGCCCGTTCAACACTCACCACAATGCGCTGGACATGCAGCTCTACCTGCGCATCGCCCCGGAACTGTACCTCAAGCGTCTGGTGGTGGGCGGCTTCGAGAAAGTCTTCGAGATCAACCGCAATTTCCGCAACGAAGGCTTGTCCACGCGCCATAACCCGGAATTCACCATGATCGAATTCTACGAGGCGTACCGCGATTACAAATACCTGATGGACTTGACCGAGGAAATGTTCCGCACCGTGGCGAAATCGGTGCTCGGCCACGCGGTGGTGCAATATCAGGGCAACACCATCAACTTAGGCGCGCCGTTCGACCGCCTGACCATCGTCGAGGCAATACAAAAATACCATCCGGGCAAATTCAGCGACGAACAACTGCACGATCGCAAGGCGCTGATCGACACGCTGAAGGGACTAAACGCCGCCTACAAGCCGACCGACGGCGTGGGCGGGCTGCAACTCTCCTTATTTGAAGAAACCACCGAGAGCCTGCTGATCCAGCCGACCTTCATCATCGACTACCCGGCGGAAGTATCGCCCTTGGCGCGCCGCAGCGACGCGAACCCGGCCATCACCGAACGCTTCGAGCTGTTTGTCGTCGGGCGCGAACTGGCGAACGGCTTTTCCGAGTTGAACGACCCCGAAGATCAGGCGGAACGTTTCATGGAACAGGTGCGGCAGAAAGAATCGGGCGACGCGGAAGCGATGCATTACGACGCAGACTACATCCGCGCACTGGAATTCGGCCTGCCGCCCACCGCCGGCGAAGGCATCGGCATAGACCGGCTGATTATGCTGCTCACCGACAGCCCGAGCATCCGCGACGTGATCTTGTTCCCGCAGATGCGCCCGGAATAAAACAGAGTCGAGTTTCCCCGTTCATGGTTCGACAGCGCTTCACCACGAACGGGGAAACTCGACTCTGTGCCTCGTGCGTATGCCGAGATCGCACCATTCCAACCTACCTTATTTTTAATCCGTTCGTCCTTCGACAGGCTCAGGACGAACGGATTAAAAATAAGGTAGGTTGGAATGTTTTTTAGTAAGCCCCAAACCGGGAAGCTGAGATTTGATGAATGCACCGTATTTCAACAGCCTAGGGCGTACCTGGGCTATGGAGTTAGCCACACAAAACGGTCAACATAGAACCAAGGATAAATCATGACCAAATCGTTTGACGTAGTCGTCATCGGCGGCGGCCCCGGTGGTTACGTGGCGGCGATCCGTTGCGCGCAGTTGGGGCTTAACACCGCCTGCATAGACGAGTGGCAAACTCCCGCCGGCAAGCCCGCGCTGGGCGGGACATGCCTTAATGTGGGCTGCATTCCGTCCAAGGCGTTGCTGGAATCCTCGGAAAATTTCGCGCGCATCGCCCATGATTTTCCCGCGCACGGCATCAGCGTCACCGGGGCGAGCATCGACATTGCCGCAATGCAGGCGCGCAAGGCAAAAATCGTCAAGACGCTAACCGGCGGCATCGAGATGCTTTTTAAGAAGAACAAGGTGACCCGCCTGCACGGCCATGGTCGCTTTGTCGGCGAAAACGGCGCTTGGCAGGTGGAAGTGGCAAGCGCGGATAAAACGGAGCTTCTCGAAGCGCAGCATGTCATACTCGCCACCGGTTCCGCGCCGCGCGCGCTCGATGTCGCGCCGTTCGACGGCGTGCTGGTGGTGGACAATGCCGGAGCGCTGTCCTTCGGCGAGACGCCGGCGCGGCTCGGCATCATCGGCGCCGGCGTGATCGGCCTGGAGCTGGGCAGCGTGTGGCGGCGGCTGGGCGCGGAAGTCACGGTGCTGGAAGCGGGCGATGCCTTTCTTCCCGCCGCCGACGGGCAGGTGGCGGTGACAGCGTTAAAACTATTGGGCAAGCAGGGGTTGAAAATCCATTGCGGCGTGAAAATCGGCGCGGTTCAAACCACCGGGAATAGCGTCATCGTCGAGTATGAAGGCAAGAACGGCAAGACCATCGAAACCTTCGACCGTCTGCTGGTCGCCGCCGGGCGTACACCCAACACGGCAGGCTTAAACGCCGAGCGCGTGGGGTTGAAAATCGATGCGCGCGGCTTTATCGAGGTGGACGGCCAGTGTCGCACCAATTTGCCCAAGGTGTGGGCGGTCGGCGACGTGGTGCGTGGGCCTATGCTGGCGCACAAGGCCAGCGAGGAAGGCGTGATGGTGGCGGAACTGATCAAAGGCCAAGCCGGGCAGGTGAATTACGATACGATTCCCTACGTGATCTACACCACGCCGGAAATCGCCTGGGTCGGCAAAACCGAGCAGGAACTGACAGCCGTCGGCATCGCCTATGAGGTGGGACAGTTTCCCTTTGCCGCCAACGGGCGCGCCCATGCGTTGAATGAAACGGCAGGCTTCGTCAAATTCCTCGCCGACGCCGGCACTGACCGGATACTCGGCGTGCATATCATCGGCCCGTCCGCATCGGAACTGATCGCCGAAGCGGTGGTGGCGATGGAATTCGCCGCGAGCAGCGAAGACATCGCGCGCATCGTCCACGCCCACCCATCGTTGTCGGAATCCCTGCACGAAGCGGCGCTGGGCGTGGCGCAACGGGCGATACATATTTGATACGCCGGCAAGGTAAATTTATTCTCGCCCAGAAAAAGATTATTCACCGCAGAGACGCCGAGAAATCAATGAAAAGGGTGAAACCATTCAACCTAACTCGGACAATTGCCGGAACCAAAAAATATTTACCGCAGAGACGCTTCAGACGCAGAGATTTCATAGAGTAATGGTATGGTTTTACCATCCGTTATATTTCTTCGCGCCTCGGCGTCTCTGCGGTGAATGGTTTTTCCCGGGCGGAGAACAAATTTACCCTGGATACGCCAGTACTGATTATCGGCAAGCACAAAAAGTTTCGGTAAAATTCCGCCATGGAAATCATATCAAGCATACAGGCATTGCGCGCGCGGCTGGAACGGGAAACCTCGACGGCCTTCGTGCCCACCATGGGCAATCTGCACGAAGGGCATTTGTCGCTGGTCAGGCTGGCGCGGCAGCATGGGCGGTGCGTGGTGGCGAGCATTTTCGTCAACCCGCTCCAATTCGGACCGCGCGAGGATTACGCCAAGTACCCGCGCACGCTCAATGAGGACTGCGCCAAGCTGGCAGGGCTGGCCGACGTGGTGTTTACGCCCGATGCCGGCGAACTTTATCCGGCGCCGCAGCAGGTGTTCGTCGAGCCGCCGCCGCTGGCCGGTGAACTGTGCGGGGCTTTCCGCCCCGGCCATTTTCGCGGCGTCGCGACGGTGGTGTTAAAACTTTTCAACGTCGTGCAACCGCAAGCCGCTGTGTTCGGCAAAAAGGATTACCAGCAACTCGCCGTGATCCGCGCGCTGACCGAGCAGCTCAACCTGCCGCTACGCATCGTCGCCGGAGAAACCACGCGCGCGCACGACGGCTTGGCGCTCAGTTCGCGCAACGGTTTCCTGAGCGCGACGGAGCGCACGGAGGCGGTGCGCCTCTACCGTAACCTGGAATATCTCGGAAACGCACTAACCGCCGGCAACCGCGATTTCGCCGCCCTCGAAGAAGCCGCCCGCGCCGATCTGGAAGCCCACGGCTGGCGGGTCGATTACGTCTCGGTGCGCAACGCCGCCGATCTTGCGCCCGCCAAATGCGACAACCGGGAGTGGGTGGCGTTGGCTGCGGCATGGCTGGGCAACACGCGGCTGATCGATAATGTCGAGTTGTGTTAGAATGTCCTCGAAGCTGGCTAGGCAGTCGCTGTATGGTTTTCCATGCAGAGGAAAGTCCGGGCTCCGCAGAGCGGGATGCCGGCTAACGGCCGGACGCCGTGAGGCGAGGAATAGGGCCACAGAGACGAGCGTATTAAGTTACGGTGAAACGCGGTAACCTCCATCCGGAGCAAGGCCAAATAGGGAAGCGATGGCGTGGCTCGCGCCGCTTCCGGGTAGGCTGCTTGAGCCTTGGGGCAATCCAAGGCCTAGAGGAATGACTGCCCACGACAGAACCCGGCTTATCGGCCAGCTTCTTTTTTTCGCTATATTTCCATTTGAAACCGGGGTAAAACTTCCCCCGTTCATGGTTCGACAGAGAGCTTCTTACCACGAACGGGGGAAGTTTTACCCCGTCATTCCGCAGATACGGGCGAATTTTCAGCCCGGATCCCGTAGCGCCATTTGCGCCATTTCCAACGCGCCGTCTCTGGTCTTGTGCCCCGCGACAAAGCGCCCTTTATGGCAAAACACGCAGCCTTTCAGGCCGACGACCTCATCCAGTTCCGCGCCGTCCAGCCCCGCCCAGGCAAGCGGAAGCGATTTCCGGTTGTTGAAGCTGCCTAGATAATCGGGAACAGTATTCACTTGCCATTTCACTTCGCCGTCAGGCAATACCACATACAAGACGCGCTCGTACTCGGGCGCGCCCAATACGGTTTCCTTCCACGGCACGTCCCGGTCCAGCACCAGCAAGCGCCCCTCTTCCAATATCGCCCCCTGCGCGACGGCAGCCCTGGCATTTTCCATGCCGTTTGCGTCCCGGATGGTGTTTTGCAATATCGCTTTTGCCAGGCTGAGCGCCTGTTCGAACGCTTCTTGCCTGGCTTCCGGGGAGGTGTCATCCTGCCAGCCGGGATTGAAGCCGCCGATAGCCGAGGAAATAGTCATCACCGTGACGGGCTGGGCTTCCTTATGAGTCAAAGCCATCCCGCAATCCACCGCATCCACGCCCTGCACCAGACAGCGATCGACCTTGGACGCAGCCGCAGCCGAGCCGCACAGTTCCTGCCCCAATTCACGCCATACCAGACCGAACGAGCTGTAGGGAATGCCGTTCTCGCGCGCTTCTGCATAGCCCAACTGATGATGGTCGAAACGGCAAGTCGCGGAATCGAACACGCGCCCCACGTCGAACAGGATGTCGGCGGCATCCAGCAAAGCCTGGTCGCGCGTGCGCAATATGGACAAGGATGGATTCACCAGACGCATCGCCGCAGCCGCCCACACGTCGTCCGCATGGAAAGAACCGGAATGGGTGGCGGCAACGACGCCGGAGCGTTGAAGGAGAGAAAAAAGATTCGACACGTTACCTCAATAGGGGGGTGTTGGGTTGGATTTTGTCGGTTCCGCCATGCTTGAACCGACCTGCATCAGACTTGCCGGGATATCCGTGAGAGGGTGGAGTCACAGAGCAAGCGTAGGCTGGGGTGAGGTACGAACCCCAGCAGATTCATCCACCCAGTCATGCTGGGGTTCGTACCTCACCCCAGCCTACGCTTGCTGTATTTGTATTTGCAAATGTGAAAACCCCCTTTCGGGGGTTATTCACCACTGTAGCCCTAACTTACGGGCAAAAGCTCTTTGTTTTCCATGGTCAAGGCATCTGACCTATCTGTATGAAAAATAAACGGACTTCTGATGCGCTGTGATATATCTTATATATGTGTGACCTTCGTCTTTAATTTTTATTTTTCGCCAAACCCAACACGCGCAAAATAGCATTTTCAGCCATAATGGGCAACTGTTTTTTCAAGAACCACCGGAACCGCAACCAAACAAAGAGGGATGGAAAACCAGCGTCAGCCGAATTTGCCGGTAATGTAATCTTCCGTGGCTTTTTTCGCCGGGGTGGTGAAGATGGTGTCGGTGTCGCCGAATTCAATCAGTTCGCCTAGATACATGTAGGCGGTGTAGTCGGAAACGCGCGCCGCCTGCTGCATATTGTGGGTGACGATGACGATGGTGTATTCCGATTTGAGTTCGTTGATCAGTTCCTCAATATGCGCGGTGGAAATCGGGTCCAGTGCGGAGCACGGCTCGTCGAGCAGCACCACTTCCGGTTTGACGGCGATGCCGCGCGCGATGCACAGGCGCTGTTGCTGTCCGCCGGACAGGCTGTTGCCGCTTTGCGGCAGGATGTCTTTCACTTCGTTCCACAACGCGGCCTTGCGCAACGCCCATTCGACGCGCTCTTCCATCTCGCGGCGGCCCAGGTTTTCGTAGAGTTTCACGCCGAATGCGATGTTGTCGAAAATCGACATCGGAAACGGCGTCGGTTTTTGGAACACCATGCCGACCTTGGCGCGCAGCATGTTCAAATCCTGCCTGGGATCGAGCACGTTCGCGCCATCCAGCGCGATTTCGCCTTCGGCGCGCTGGTTCGGATAAAGCTGGTACATGCGGTTCAGGGTGCGCAACAGCGTGGACTTGCCGCAGCCGGACGGCCCGATGAAGGCGGTCACTTTGTGTTCCGCAACTTCCAGGTTAATGTTTTTCAGCGCGTGGAACTTGCCGTAATAGAAGTTCAAATCACGAATGTTGATTTTGGTCGGGTGGTCCGGCGTCATGTCGATTTTCCGTTAATATTGCGAACTTTTTTGGTGGAACAGTGTGCGTGCCAAGACATTCAACCCCAGCACACTCGCAGTGATCAGCAGCGCACCCGCCCATGCCAGCTTGTGCCAGTCTTCGTAAGGGCTCATCGCAAACTGGAAGATCACTACCGGCAGGTTGGCCATCGGCTGGTTCATGTTGAGGCTCCAAAACTGGTTGTTGAGCGCAGTGAACAGCAGCGGCGCGGTTTCGCCGCTGATGCGCGCGACCGCCAACAGGATGCCGGTAATCACCCCCGCACGGGAAGCGCGCAAGGTGATTTGCATAATCACCTTGGTTTGCGGCGCCCCCAGCGCGGCGGCGGCCTCGCGCATAGTGTCCGGCACCAGGCGCAGCATATTTTCGGTGGTGCGCACCACCACCGGGATGACGATCAAGGACAGCGCCAAGGCGCCCGCCCAGCCGGAAAAGTGCCGGGAACTCGCCACCACCACCTCGTAAATGAACAGGCCGATTACGATGGACGGCGCGGACAGCAGGATGTCGTTGATGAAGCGCGTGGTGGGCGCAAGCCAGCCGCGGTTGCCGAATTCGGCGAGGTAAACGCCGGCCAGTATCCCCACCGGGGTGCCGATCAGCGTCCCGACCGCAGCCATCATCAGGCTGCCGGCGATGGCGTTGAGCAGTCCGCCGGCGCTGCCGGGCGGCGGCGTCATTTGCGTGAACATCGCCAGACTGATGCCGCCCAGGCCGTATTTGAGCAGCGTGAACAATATCCAGAACAGCCAGAACAAGCCGAACGCCACCGCGAAGTAGGAAGCCGTCAGATTGAAGCGATTGATCAGGCGTCGGCGTGTGTATAAATCTATCATTGCGATTTCCTGGTGGACTTAGGTGGATTTGCCTTCGCGCTTGCCAAGCTGCAACAGCAACAGCTTGGACAGCGCCAGCACGACGAAAGCGATGAAAAACAGAATCAGCCCCAACTCAATCAGCGATGATGTGTACAGCTCGCCATCGGCCTCGGTGAATTCGTTGGCCAGCGCCGAGGCAATGCTGTTGCCGGGCATGAACAGGGAGGCGCTGAGTTTGTGCGCGTTGCCGATCACGAAAGTGACCGCCATGGTTTCGCCCAGCGCGCGCCCCAGCCCCAGCATGATGCTGCCTATCACGCCGCTCTTGGTGTAGGGCAGCACCACATTCCATACCACTTCCCAAGTCGTTGCGCCGAGGCCGTAAGCCGATTCCTTGAGCATCGGCGGCACGATTTCGAACACATCGCGCATCACCGCAGCGATGAAGGGGATGACCATGATAGCCAGGATGACGCCGGCGGACAACATGCCTATGCCCATCGGTGCGCCCTCGAACAGCGGCGCCAGCAAGGGCGTTTCGCCCAGCGTATTTTTTAGCATAGGCTGTATGGTCTGGGAGAAAATCGGCGCGAATACGAACAGCCCCCACATGCCGTAAATGATGCTGGGTATGCCGGCCAACAATTCAATCGCCGTGCCGAGCGGGCGGCGCAACCACGCCGGCGCCAATTCGGTGAGAAACAACGCAATGCCGAAACTGACCGGAATCGCGATCAGCAACGCGATGGTGGAAGTGGCCAGCGTCCCGACTATCGGCACCAACGCGCCGAATTTCTCGGTGACCGGATTCCATTCGGCGCTGAACAGGAAGCCCAGGCCGAATGCTCGAACCGCCGGCATGCTGCCGATAACCAGCGAGAGAATGATGCCGGCCAGCAGGGCAAACACCAGAAAGGCGAAAAAACGGGTAACGTTGCGGAAGGCGAGATCTAGCAGATGCCCCCGGTTCATGGGTGCGTTGGAGGATAATTTTGGCATGAACGATATTATAGTGGCGGGATCAATTATACGCACGGCTGTTTGGGTGTTTTCGACCATGATTTTCTGCTACCTCGAATTCTCGATAGTGGGCTGACGCATGGAATGCGCCACTTGTGCCAACGCATCAAGGCTCGAAGTATAGAAATGAAATGTTACACGAATGTTACAGGGCGGAGTCTCAGTGCAGTACAGCCGTCCCTGAGAAAACCGTCGCGGCTTCGTCGCGTTGCGCCAGCCAGCCGCGCTGGAGCGGTTTGAGTTCCCATTCGGCGCGTTGCGCGAAGCGGTCCATCGCATTGACGAACCAATGCAGTTGCGCCCGGGTTAACATGATGACGGCCAGGGCGGTTTCACTGCTGTTGCAATAGAGCAGCAGTGCGCAGTGTTCCGGTTGGCGCCGGATGTCGATGCGCGTGAGCAGATGGCGCACCAGCGGTTTCTGCGCGGTCGGCGGCGCGGTCGGCGGCGCCACGGCATCGGTGTGCGCCGCTTGTTCGGCCATCTTCGCCAATGTCTGGGCATGTTCCATCATGATTACGTCTTCCCGCAGCTTGGCCGGCAGGGCTGCCGCCATATCGCTGCTTTCCATCAGTATTATAGCCAGCTTCTCCAGTATCGCCCCCGTCATGCGCCGGGTCAGCAGCAGCGCCACCGGCGCTTGATCGTCAAACGTGCAGTGCAGGACGATCCGGTCTTCGGCTTCGTTGAAATTAAAAGTAATGTTGGTTATCGGCTTCATGGGGGGCAGTGGCTAGGCTCGGGTATAATCCGCAAATGCTAATTTTGCCACATTAGATGAGAATATTGGGAATAGATCCAGGTTTGCGCATCACCGGCTTCGGCGTGGTCGAAGCCGTCGGCCAGCGTCTGGAATATGTCGCCAGTGGTTGCATACGCACGCCCGACGGCGAATTGGCGATGCGTCTGAAAAGCATCGTGAACGGCGTGACGGAAGTTATCGCGACCTATGCGCCGGTGCAAAGCGCCGTGGAACAGGTGTTCGTCAACGTTAATCCGAGGTCTACGCTGCTGCTGGGACAGGCGCGGGGTGCTGCGATTTGCGCGCTGATCCTGCGCAACCTGCCGGTGGCGGAATACACTGCATTGCAAGTCAAACAGGCAGTGGTCGGCAACGGCCATGCCCACAAGGAACAGGTGCAGGAAATGGTGAAGCGCCTGTTAAAGCTCGACGGCGCGCCCCAGGCGGACGCCGCCGACGCGCTGGCCTGTGCGATTTGCCATGCCCACGGCGGCCAAGGTTTCGGCAAAACCGCCACGACGGGCTTCAAGATGAAAAACGGGAGATTGGTAGGATGATAGGCAGACTGACCGGTTCGTTGCAGGAAAAGCAACCGCCCCTGGTGTTGCTCGATGTGGGCGGCGTCGGTTACGAGGTGGATGTGCCGATGAGCACTTTCTACAACCTGCCAGCTATCGGTGAGCGCGTAACGCTGCACACCCAGTTGATCGTGCGCGAGGATGCACACCTGCTATACGGCTTCGCCACCCTTGAGGAGCGCGAAACTTTCCGCCGTCTGCTGAAAATCAGCGGCGTCGGGCCGAAGCTGGCGCTGTCCATCCTCAGCGGGCTATCCGTTTCCGAACTGGCCCATGCCGTCACCGCGCAGGAAATCGGGCGGCTCACCAAAATCCCCGGCGTCGGCAAAAAAACCGCCGAGCGCCTGTTGCTGGAATTGCGCGACAAACTGCCGGAAACCCAGGCCGCAGCCGCGCTGCTGGGCAAACCGGAAGTGCATAGCGCGAGCAGCGACGCCCTCAACGCGCTGCTTGCGCTGGGCTACAACGACCGCGAGGCGAACTGGGCGATCAAGCAACTGCCGCTGGATTTGAATGTGTCGGACAGCATACGGCAGGCATTGAAACTGTTGTCCAAGGCGTAATTCCTAAATTATCGGCCAAGTCTTTAACATTGTTTGCGAAGAATGTGTCGTAGATCAAGCACTGGCGCGCCTCTCCGGCTGAAATGCTGTCACCGCAGAGACGCGGAGATTCCGTGGTTTCTCTGCGTCTCTGCGTCTCTGCGCCTCTGCGGTAAATTTTTTGGTTCCGGCAATAGTCCGGCTTAGGCGCTGTGGAAGATGCGCTTACGCCAAAGCGTCCAATATCGCCTTGAACTTAGCCTCCGTCTCCGCCAGTTCGGTGGCCGGGTCGGAGCCGGCGACTATGCCCGCGCCCGCGTACAGTTCGGCCTCGTTTCCGTGGATCCAGGCGCAGCGTAGCGCCACGGCGAAATCGCCGTCGCCGTCCAGCCCGAGCCAGCCGGTCGCGCCGCTATACCAGGCCGGTCGGGTTTCGCCGTGGGACGCCAGCCAGTCCTGGGCGCGGCGCGTGGGGTGGCCGCCCACCGCCGGGGTGGGGTGCAGGCGTTCAACCAGGTTGAGCAGCGTCACGTCCGGCTTGGCTCTGGCCTTGACTACGCTGCGTAAATGGAACAAGTCGCGCAGTTCGCGCACGCTGGGGCGCGCCGGGATTTCCTGGAAGCTGCACGCGGCTTCGAGCGCGCGCACAATCGCATTGAGCACCAAGCGGTGCTCGCGCAAATTCTTGTCGTCGGACAGGCGCTCCAGCGAGGCCGCATCCCATGCCGTGCCGGCCAGCGCTTCGCTGACGACCTGCCCGCCGCGCAATGCCACCAGACGTTCCGGCGTTGCGCCGAGGAACACCCCCAGCCCGTTTTCGGCGTGGGAAAACTGATAACAATCCGCATAGCGCGCCGCCAACGCCGCCATCACCGCCGCCGGGTCAAATGACCGGCAAGCGCGCATGTGCATCCGGCGCGACAGCACCACCTTGTTCAGGGCGCCCGAGCGTATATCGTCAACCGCTTGTTGCGCCAACGCCAGCCAGGCTGCGTCCGCCGCTTGGGTTTTCATTCTGGAGAGTGCGCCGACAGGCGGCGCTTGCGTGAAATGCGCAACCGCAAGGCTGCGCCAGTTCCTCATCCAGGCAGCGAGGACATGTGCCGCAGCGCTTTCCCGGTCGCAACTGAAGGTCGCGGCGCATGTCCCGCCATGCCGCTGCAACAGCAATGCCGGCACGGTCAGGCGCGCATTCGGCAGAAAAGCGCCACGCTGGTTCCGGTCGAATGCGAAACCGGCCAGTGCAGCCGGCTGGATGCCGATGTCGTCTACATCCAACGCTTCCCACAGCCGACGATATTCGGAGAAAGCCGCATCCAGCGCGCGAAAGCGTCCTTCCCCCTGAGTCTCGACCTGGGCGGCGCGCCCCACGCCGAACAGCGATATGCCTTCCGCCGGATTTGCCCAATAATGGTGTTCGTCCAGACCGAACGGCAAGCTGTCGAAGGCACGTTCCGGCAACGCCACGGTAATGCTCAGCAAGCCCTTGCCGCGCCCACCGCCGTGGCGATGCAACAAATCCGCCAGACGCGTTTCCAACGTCGGCGTAGATAGCCGTAATTGGGTGTTATGCAACATCGTCCATCAACCTAATCCGGACTATTGCCGGAACCAAAAATATTTACCGCAGAGACGCAGAGGCGCTGAGAAAAAACAATGAATTATCCTAGAAACCTCCGTTGAACGGGCTGGAGTGTGCGGTTTTCCGGGTGCAGGGCATACCCGACGGCCTTACGGCCTGGGCACAAGAGGCGCAACGACGCGCAATGGTCATTCCATTGCCTTCTCTTGCAGTTGCAACGCCGCCATGCGCCCGGAAAACCGTGCAATCCAG
>Ga0172380_10005811_pt1 | contig 14702 bp, 15 predicted proteins | sample Leawe162metaG_FD_119747 | JGI IMG/M metagenome (GOLD analysis project Ga0172380, IMG submission 119747) | Leachate microbial communities from a municipal landfill in Southern Ontario, Canada - Leachate well 162 metaG | ecosystem: Engineered > Solid waste > Landfill > Unclassified | place...
ATTCCTGCAGGCGTAAAGCATGGCGAGATACTTCGCATTAAAGGCAAGGGTGTCCCTGGACAAGGGGGAAACCGTGGAGACTTCCACTCAAAGATTCAGATTGATATTCCTGAACGACTCTCAAAAAAAGCAAAGGGACTCATAGAGGAACTCCAAAAAGAAGGCATGTAAACACAAAAATCCCTCGAAACATATTCGGGGGATTTTTGTGTCGTAAGTCCAAGCGGGGGAGTATACTATTCCTATGGATACCGCGTCCTTCGTCGCACTACTCAAGGAGTCTCTTTTTCTTGTGGTTGTCTTTGGAACATTTTTTGTATACGCGATGGCGAAAGGACGCTACGCACTCATCAACATAATCTTTGGATTATATATAGCGCTTCTCATTTCACGCACATTCCCATACTACGAAACTCTCTCTGGCGGAGCACTTACCAAGGTTCTGGTCTTCATTGCATTTGTGATTGCAGGTGCAATGCTTATGCGCCGTCACATTCCTGGTGACGATTACGAACCTGCATTCCAAGGTTTCGGAAAGAAATTCATCCTCGCAACGCTCGCTACGATTCTTGTGATGACGTTCAGCTTCCACGCCTTTCCAGGGGCTGAGATTGTACATCCTGGTACACCTATTCAAGCGCTCTTTGCGCCTCCAGAATACTTCTTCTGGTGGCTTGTTCTGCCACTCCTTTTCTTGTTTTTCTTATAGTCGAGCGTATCAGTCCTGTCACCACTCAATCGGCGTCTCTTTGTGCGCTTTTAAATATTCGTTCGTCTTGCTAAACGGCTTTGAACCAAAGAATCCTGCATACGCAGAGAGCGGGGAAGGGTGTGGTGCTTTGAGGACGCAATGCTTGTTCTCATCGATGAGTCCGCTCTTACTTTGTGCATAACGACCCCAGAGTATAAAAACAACATGCTCTTTTTCGTCAGAAATCTTCTTAATGACCGCATCAGTGAATGTCTCCCAGCCAAGTCCTTGATGCGAACCTGCACGGCCTTCAAGAACGGTAAGAGTGGCATTGAGAAGGAGTACCCCTTGTGTTGCCCAATGCGTCAGATCGCCTCCCATTGGAATTACCTTTCCTACATCGTCGCGCAGTTCTTTGTATATATTGCGAAGGGAAGGCGGAACAGCGACGCCATTGGGTACAGAAAAGCACAGTCCATGTGCCTGACCCTTGCCGTGATACGGGTCTTGTCCAAGTATCACTACCTTCACCTCATCGAAAGGGCAAAGGTCGAAGGCGCGAAATACATCACGAGGTGAGGGGAAGACACCAGCCTCGTGCTCATAGGCATCACGCACCTTAGTGCGAAGATCAACAAAGTACGGCTTCTGACACTCATCAGAAAGATACTTTTTCCAAGAATCTTCGATATGTACGCTGGAATCCATTACCGATAGAGTACGACATCTTCAATAGGTCGCCAAGGCGTATGGTATCCTGTATTTATGCTTGTTTTAGATATTGAGGCTTCGGGTACTGAGTACAACATCCATTCGATCGTCTCACTCGGCGCTATTGATCTCGATAACCCAGAACGACGTTTCTATGAAGAATGCCGTATCTGGGATGGTGCCCATATCATGGATGGTGCACTTGAAGTAAACGGATTTACGAAAGAAGAAATTACAGACCCGTCAAAGCAAACAGAGGCGACGCTGATACAAAGATTCATGGAATGGTCGCAGCATCTCGCTGATCGAACGCTTGCGGGGCAAAATGTCTCCTTTGATCGTGACTTTGTCCGTGCTGCGTGTAATCGTGCAGGGTTGTCCTACCACCTCGCGTATCGCACCATTGATACGCACAGCCTCTGCTATATGCACATGCTGAAGCGAGGCCTCACTCCACCACTTGATCTTCAGCATCGTCGCTCTGCACTCAATTTAGACGCTATCCTAAACTATTGCGGAATTCCTGATGAACCCGACCCGCACAACGCACTCACAGGCGCACTCTGCCATGCTGAAGTAATCTCACGACTTCTCTATGACAAGAAGCTTTTACCTGAGTTTAGTGCTCATCCTATCCCGTGGCTTTAAGTTGAGGACTTAATCCACGCAAACAACCAAAGATTCGCGACCTGCCATGCTAAAATAGTGCCTATATGGCAATCAAGCCCAAGAAGAAGGGAGGGAAGTTTGAACTCAAGAAAGACGCACGCAACATGCATTGTCGCGTGCTCACCGATCTTTTTGAAGAGGATGACGCAGTCCAATCGTGGCGCACATTCCGCATCATGGCTGAGTTCGTTAGCGGATTCGATATTCTTCGCAAATACAGCACTGCGGCAACCTTTTTCGGCAGTGCACGTCTTACCCCACAAGATCCATACTACAAAGCAGCTGAACAGCTCGCTTCCAAACTCGCAAAACAAGGCTTCTCAATAATCACTGGAGGTGGACCTGGTATCATGGAAGCAGCAAACGTCGGTGCCTTTAAGGTTGGCGGAAAGTCTGTTGGTCTCAATATTCAGCTTCCTATGGAGCAGAGGCTCAACCCCTACGTGACCGAATCAGAGAGTTTCCATTTCTTCTTTTCGCGCAAGGTGATGCTCGCGTTCGCATCAGAGGTATATGTCTATTTCCCAGGTGGCTTCGGTACACTTGATGAACTCTTTGAGATCGTAACTCTCATTCAAACCAAAAAGATTAGTCGCCTACCTATCGTTCTTTTCGGTAGCGACTTTTGGAATCCCTTCCTACAGTACGCTGAAAAGACACTGGTAACAAAGTACCGCACTATTGATCCCCATGACCTCGATCTACTCCACGTTGTAGACTCTGTCGATGACGCGTACGAATACATACTTGCAAACGTAGATAAGACGCAACCGCGTCAGATTTAAATCCTATGCATACAACATTTTCCCAACACGGCATTGAGAAAAAGACACATGCCAGCATGCGTACCAAAGCGCGTGCACACGCGAAGAAACTTGCTCGTGCGGTAGAAAGTACAGGATACAAAACCTCCGAATCTTCTCTCGCACTTCCGAGCGACACTCGCTACCAGAACGCTATTACAAAAGCTGTGACGCCCTTCAAAAAGGTCTCACACGTAGTCCTTATCGGTATTGGAGGTTCAAGTCTTGGTACCGAGGCAGTGTATGCAGCCCTTGCTCCACACAATGCGCCAACACTCACAGTGCTCGATACCATTGACGATGAAGCTCAGTTATTGCTTGCAAGCAATCTCAAGAAAGTACGCTCCCTAAAAGACATCGCCATTGTCATCATCACCAAGTCAGGCACCACGAGCGAGACCCTTGTGAACGCGTCAAAGGGCTTGAAGACTCTCGAGAAACGCTTCGGTAGTGCAGTCATGAGGCGCGTACTCTGTGTAGGGGACGCTGGTACACCATTCCATGCGTATGCGAAAGCAGGGAAGCTTACCTTCGTTGAAATACCTGCTACCGTTGGCGGTCGATACTCAATCTTCTCTGGAGCAGGCATGGTGCCACTCGCACTTCTTGGTATCGATACTATTGCGCTTCGCACGGGCGCACGGGCAGCACTCACCGCTAATGGGCTCGATGCAACAGCAGGAGGAGCTGCAACACTCGCAACCTATGCAACTACCGGTACGCGTATCGTAAATTTCTTTACCTTTAACGACCGCCTTGAGAAGCTCGGATACTGGTATCGACAACTCCTCGCTGAAAGCATTGGAAAGGCAACAACCACAAAAGATACTCCCTTTGCGAACGCGCTCCTGCCGATTGTTTCTACCGCAGCAGACCTTCACTCAATGGCCCAACTCTATCTCTCAGGATACGAGCACACATATACACGATTTGTGTTTGCCCCCTTCGACCGTTCACCGCGTATTGATACCCATCCTATAATCGAATCAGTGCCTTTTCTTGCAAAGCGCACCATGAATGATGTGCGAAGCGCTATTAAAGATGGAGTAGTTCGTGCGTACGATGAAAAACGCTTACCGTATCAGTACACCGAAATTCCAAAGATTGATGCATACGAAATAGGCTATCTTCTTGCATCACTCATGTCTGAAACAATGATCCTTGCTGGTCTCCTTGAAGTTAATGCATTCGACCAGCCAAATGTAGAATTATATAAGAAGCATACGCGCACAGCCCTTACTTAGTATCCATGTACCTTATCTTTGACATCGGTGGTACAAAAACACGTATCGCCAGCACCAATGATCTTCAAACGCTTGAGGCGGTTGAGCGTTTTGATACACCACGCACATACCGAGAAGGTTTGAACGCGATGCTGCAAGCTGCTGAAAAACTCACTCAAGGGAAACGTGTCGTAGGCGCCGCTGGCGGTATCCGTGGACCTCTTAACCATGAAAAGACAGGCATCGTAAGTGAGAATACTCTTACCGACTGGGTGGGCCGAAACCTTGTCCGCGACCTCGGAGAGAAGTTGGGATGTCCCGTAACACTTGAGAATGACGCCGCTCTCGTAGGGCTTGGCGAGGTTACCTTTGGGGCAGGGCAGGGATGCGAGATAGTGGCCTACCACACCGTCTCAACCGGCGTAGGTGGGGCACGCTTTGTGCATGGTCGTCTCGACGTCGTGAGCACCGGGTTTGAGCCGGGACACCAAATCCTTGATCTAGACCGCACCATTCTTGGCGGGGCAGAGAATCCTACTCTCGAGGCCCTCGTCTCTGGAGCAGCGCTTGAGAAGCGCAAGGGAGTGAAGCCATACGAGATACCCCAGACAGACCACGTTTGGGATGAATTGGCTCGCTACTTAGCGTACGGACTTAAGAACACCATCGTGTACTGGTCACCCGACCGTATCATCCTCGGAGGGTCTATGATTGTGGGCGACCCTAATATACCCGTCGAACGCATCGTATTTCATACTAAAAAGCTGGTGGAGGGCTTTGTGCCATGTCCGCCTATCGTTGCGGCAACCTTAAAGGATGAAGGGGGACTATATGGCGCCATGGCACTCCTCGCAGGAAGCCATAAACGGTAGATATAAAGCCACATTTGTATAGGCTTTGTCAAAGATTTTTGGCGAAAATATGGCTTAAAATAAGGAGCCAACACCCATTTGACTACATAGGAATCTTATTGGATAATTTGACAAATCCAGAAGGGGTGGTATACTAGATGCATTAACGGTTTTAGACCGTTTTTTGTATGGCGCATTGCCATGCAGAGCGCTCTTCATGGGGAACACATACACGTGATCGTAAAAGATCGCGGTGGTCTACCTTTTGCGCTCGTTTGTTGGTTAAGACCATTGGCTTATTTTACCTAGCTTAGTCACTGCAATCATAGCAGTAGCGAACGTTATGGCTGTTCCGGTAGCGGATACAGCATATGGAAACATTGCAACAAATGAACCTCTCGTCGCTGAGAAGGTTGTGATGAACGATACAGAAGCGACAGTTCGTTCTTATTTCAGTGACATACCTGTCATGATTCAGATCGCACGATGTGAATCAACATTCCGCCATACACTTGCTGACGGTTCGGTCCTTAAGGGCAAAGTCGACTCAGCCGACACCGGTGTGATGCAGATTAATTTGCGTTACCACGGTGAGACGGCAAAGAAGCTCGACTTAGACCTTTTCGATCTTCACGACAACATGGCGTATGCGCGTGATCTCTACGAACGACAGGGAACGCGGCCATGGTCTGCATCAGCTCCGTGCTGGTCACCAACCATAGCAATGCGTTAAAGAAAAAGCACCCTCTACGGGTGCTTTTTCTTTAACGCATTGGAGCGCAGCAATGTTTTGTCGACCACAAGGAGACAAAACGATGCGAGCTGGGGTCGACGATGCTTAGTATAAATCTTAATGTAATTAAGATTTTACTTAGCAATCGGTGACATGCGTTAATAAAAGATTCTACTTAGCAATCGGTGACATACGTTAACCCACGAAACAAAAAACCTCCCAAAGGGAGGTTTTTTGTTTAGGAACTATCCTAAATAGGGAATCGATTACATCCCTCCACCCATCTTCTCTACACGACGTGTATCGAGTGAAAATCGTCCTGGTCCAGAGACAAGGAAGAATACGCTCGCTGCAAGAAGCAAAAGCTGGTACTCGTAACCGCCATTTGCACCGTAACCGAAGAACCATCCACCTTCAGCACCCCAGTGGACAAAGCCAATAGCGCCAATCATGATGACAGTACTAATCTTTGCTGCCCAGTGAGTAAAGAGTCCAAGCATAAGGCCAATACCTGCAGCGAGCTCGCCGAATGATACGAGATACGCCATGAGTTCTGGAAGAGGAATACCAACACCTGCGAAGAAAGTACCTACGTTATCTACACCCATATTAAAGACCTTGTCATAGCCATGATAAAAGAAGGCTAGACCAGTCACTATACGGAGCGCTGCGTATGCATGGTCACGCCACGCACCACCACAATCGCATGAGATTAAATTCTTCATGTATGAAATAGATATAAATTATTCTTAACTACCTTCGAATGAGCGCTCTCCTAAGTATAACAAATACGGCGTAGTACGGGGCTTCTCTGTGCATAACACAGGCTCAGAGGTTAATCATCCACGGTAGTCTTACTGTATGCACTACTGGCTACTAAAAAGCGAACCAGACGCCTACTCAATTGACGACCTCAAAAGACAGGAGGTTGGTACTTGGGATGGCGTACGTAACTACATGGCCCGAAATAATCTCCGTGCAATGAAGAAAGGTGATTTACTCTTTTTCTACCATTCAAGCACAACGGTCATTGGCATCGCAGGAATTGCTGAGGTCGAGCGTGAAGCCTATCCAGACCCCTCACAATTCAAGAAAGCAGGAAAGTATTACGACGCTAAAGCCACAAAAGCAAAGCCAATCTGGTCCGCAATTGATGTACGGTTCAAAAAGAAGTTCAAAGAAGCTATTACGCTTGCAGTATTAAAGAACGATCCTGTACTCGCTGACATGATCCTCACACAGAAAGGTAGCAGACTTTCAGTACAACCAGTCACTGAATCTCATTTCAAACACATCCTTAAGACTTACAAGGTCTAACATAGCCAAGGGTGGGGGAATTAGCCTTGATTCAGGCCAAGCCGAGATTAGCTTAGGGCTCAGAAGCCAAATCGGTCAATCTGGCTAAATTGGAAATTAGAGTATTAAAGACTCCTGCAGATCTACAAAATGTGAAGCACCACCACAGATGCACACACGCCAGGGAAGACGCGTACACAAAACAATCCAGCATTCAGCTGGATTGTTTTGTAGTAGTACAGGCGCGAGGGAGTAATGGTACCGCGCTATAGTGTAAGCGTCGCACAATATACCTTTTGCGACGTATCCTCTAGGGGTATCTCCGAAGCTACTCAGTTAGCGGGTTCCTACTCTACTGCTTCTTCTTAACGAATCGAGCTTGCTGCAGACAAGATGAATATACCACCGACAACGAATGCTACAACCAATAACCCCAGTAGCCGTAAATACCATGTCGTTCTTTGTAATAAGAATGTGCTTCCTAGAAGGATGGCTACATACCCAAGCAAGATTAAATACCCTCCATATCCTGGGCTATTATCTCCCCACCATACGATTGTTGGCACAAATCCCAATATGATTAATAACCATCCATTCTCGGTATATGTACTTTTCATATGTAAATATTTTGATTGTGATAAGTTAATCTAATCATATGACTAGACCATCTATTGCTTCGGTAGGTACAACATCGGGTCTATGTATGCCTCTGTTGCTGCCACTGGAGTCGTTGCTGCGCCACAGCTCGTGACGGCCTTGATCTCATTGAACTTGCGGACGCTCACGCCAGCTTTCGCATAGACCGTAAAGTGCAAATGCGGTCCTGTTGAATATCCTGTGTTACCGACATAGCCAATGACATCTCCCGTGCTGACCTGCTGTCCTGCACTCACGCTCTGAACGCTCTGGTGCGCATACAAGGTCGATAGTCCATTTGAGTGATCAATGAGCGTCCACTTACCCCATGAGTAGCATCCAGCGACGGCATCGGTATTGCCTGTTGCACGTACGGTACCACTAAGTGGTGCGTAAATCTTGGTACCTATTGGCGCACCAAAGTCCACACCTGAGTGATATGGTCGGCCACCGTATACGGATGCATTCTGCTTGGCAAATTCAGTACCGCCAAAGAGTTGCGTTATGACGACGCTCTGAAGTGGCCAATTAAATACCTGCGTACCACTTGGAGGAATCGTGTTTGGATCAAGAATAAACTGGAGTGCTGACTCAAAGTCCCGAAGCTCCTTGAGTACTAGCGCACGTGCCGCTTCCCGTTCCTTGAGTAATTTTTGATACTGCGCCTCTTCATTCTGCGTCGCACTTAAGAGTTTTGATTTTTCAGCAGTATTTTCGACCAAGACCAGGCTCTGGTCGCTATATTGTTCTCGCAAGTTAACGAGCTCATCGCGCTTACGCTCACTGCTGTTGTGCTGACTATTCAAAAGCGTCTTGTGTGAGACAAGGCTGTGCACCTTGTTGCGAATCGCTGCACGAGCCTCAGAGAGCATGTCGATTGAGTTCCAGAATGTCGCAAGGTTTTCATACGTCAAAAGGAGCTCAACGAGTGAGTGATCATCCATCTCATTCAAGGCCTGGAGCGTCTTCCCAATAGCCTCCTGATTCTGTACGATCATGGATTCCGTCTCTCCAATCTCTAACGTCAATTTGTCTATCTCAAGATCGGTCGCACTGATGCGATTCTGTGTGTAGTTGATATCAGCTTGTACTTTCTTGCGCTCTAGTTCGAGTTGATTGATCGCTTTCTGCAAGGTGTTCTTTTCAGCACCAACTTTCTTGAGATCATTCTGGTAACCAGCAATCTCAGCTTCGATTTCTTTTAACCTATCGCCATGATTTGCGATGCGTTCTTTAAGGATTTCAACTTCGGTTGCGCCGTATGCAGTAGGTACACCAGCATACAGCGTCAAAAGCATGAGTGCGCTCATGAACAAAGTAGCTGTGACGATATGTCGCAGAGAATGTATCAAAATACGGTACACATCCGATTAGGAGGATGCTTTTAGAATTGTATCACACGCTGTTTTGATGCGATTGTATGCTTCTGCAGAGCCAATGATGTGTGCCACCATGAACGGATCTGGTGAGCGCTCGCGCCCCGTCAAGGCGACGCGGAACGGCCATAAGACTTCCCCCTTCCCTGTTTCTGTGGCGTAATCCCAGATGTACGATTTTACCTCTTCAGCTGAAGCGTCCTCGGGTATACGGGCAACAAGTTCTGCAACTTTTTGGAGTCGTGTAAGTGTCTGCCTGATGTCGGTATCCTTCTTCCACTTCACCATTTCCGCGCTTGGATGCGGTGCTTCAAAGACAAAGTCGTATTCCCCTGCCTCTACTTCCCTACTGAGCTGCGCAGTTGTTGCGGTACGTTCGCGGAGGATAGGCAAGAGTCGTGCAAAACGTGCATCGCTATATTGCGACAGTGCAGTGAATCGTGGCTTTGTTACCGACTCAACATACGCCGCAAATTCTGCGTCCGTATACGGCTTGAGATATTCGCGATTGAACCACTCAAGTTTCTCGATATTGAAAATAGCACTACTTTTTTGTATTCCAGACACATCAAACGCCTCAATAAGGTCATCGTGGGTATAGAGTTCCTGATCAGTACCTGGATTCCACCCAAGGAGTGCGAGGTAATTAAGGAGCGCAGGCTTGACGAACCCCTGCCGCTCGTACTCACTCAACATGATTGCACCATATCGTTTGGAGAGTTTTGAACGGTCAGGCGCAAGGATAAGCGGAAGGTGTGCGTAAATAGGTCGCTCTGCTCCGATCGCTTCCTGAATAAGTATCTGCCGCGGCGTATTTGAGATATGGTCCTCACCGCGAATGACGTGCGTCACGCCCATCTCGTGATCGTCTACGACAACACTGAAGTGATACAGCGCATCATCAAGAGAACGCGCGATCACAAAATCTCCAAGCTCAGTCGTATCGAAGGTAATCTCGCCACGCACCTCATCCATGAACGTGATCGATTTATTTGGATTCTTCAAACGCACCACTTCCACCGTTTCTCCCGGGCGCATCTTGCTGTCTTCCTTGCTTATATAGGCACTTCCCTTTTTGATTGTCTCCTCAAGATATTTTCGGTAGATAGCTCCGCGTTCAGACTGTCGGTAAAATGCATCCCATGAAAGACCGAGCCACTGTAAGCCCTCGAGTATTTCCTTTTCGTATTCAGGCTTGCTGCGCTCACGATCAGTATCCTCCGTACGCATGATGAACACTCCCTTTGCACGCTTTGCAAACAGATAGTTGAAGAGCGCTGTGCGTGCCGTACCGATATGGAGGTGTCCCGTTGGACTTGGTGCCATGCGGGTAACGACCTTTTTCTTATTTCCAAAAATTGACATTTTCTTATTTCGTGTCTTTGTTTACTTCACGTGTTCTTGTGCGATTCCCATAAGGAGTCCAGCAACATTGTGAGCTGCATCCGGGCGACCAAAACTGCTTGCAGCCGTGCTCATTGCTGAATACACACTCTGGTCGAGCATGATACGGTCAATCTCCGAGCGAAGCAAGCCAGCAGAAAGGTTCTTTTCTTCGATAACGACCGCCGCTCCCGCACGCGCATACGTATATGCATTGGTACGTTGATCATGGCTTATCCCTTCAGGAATTGGGATGAGGATTGAAGGCTTGCCATGAAGCGCTATTTCATAGATTGACCCACTTCCTGCGCGCGACACGATGACTCCTGCAAGATGATATGCGTCGTTGAGTGACGCCGCATCAAGACTTGGTACTGGATGGTAGTGTGCACGCATTCCTTCGTCTTGTATGAGCTTATCTGCAGTCTGGGTGCACATAATGTGATGCGCCTGTCCTGTCTGGTGAAGCACCGTAAAGTCATGGAGGAGTTCATCGAGTGAATCAAGAATGAGGTTGTTGATTCGCTCTGCGCCCTGCGAACCACCCATGATAAGGAGTACAGGACGTTCTGGATCAATATCCAACCGCTCAATCGCATCTGGTCGTGGTGGTACCAAGAGTGCGGTGCGTACGGGAATACCCAAGAGCTGTTGTTCTGCTTTTGTCTGAAACGAAATACCCTCGTATGACGTCACGAGGTATCGTGCAAACCTACTTCCCAAACGATTTGCGCGTCCCATGACCGCATCCGATTCATGAACGACCACTGGTATACGGAGAAATGCTGCCGCAAGCACCACAGGAACACTCGTATACCCTCCCTTACTCATCACCACGTCGGGATAGAGCCAGAAAAGCTTAATAATCGCGCTGAACATGCCGAAGAACGTACGGATAGGATCAAAGATATTAAGAATCGACGCATAACGACGGCGCTTCCCTGCTCCAACACGGATAAAGTCTATATTTGCACTCTGCAATGCGTCTGCGTTATAGCGGTCAGGCCCTGCATAGTATAGTTGTGCACCATCAGGAAGACGGTTGAGCGCTTCCGCAATTGCCATGAGTGGATAGAAGTGGCCACCGGTACCGCCACCTACAAGGAGTATCTTGAAAGGACTTTTTGGCTGCATGTGCGTTAAGTGTACCATGGTCACTTCACTACATCGGCGTTGCTTTTTGATATTTTGAAACGTTGATGACTATGCCCACTGATGCGAGGAGCGCAAGAAGCGCGGTACCTCCATGACTGATGAACGGAAGCGGGAGTCCTGACAAGGGTGCGATGCCGAGCATTGCAGCAATGTTCAGACAGACCTGTGTCACGATAAGCGACATGATGCCCACGACGAGTAACATACCAAAAAGATCGGGTGCATGACTTGCGACACGAAAACCACGGAGCGCAAAAGCAATATACAAGCCCAGGAGTACCACTGATCCAACAAAACCGAATTCTTCAGCATAGACCGCGAATACCGAGTCGCCGATTGGTTCTGGCAGATACTCAAATTTCTGAATACTCTGACCAAATCCGCGTCCAAGATATCCGCCAGAACCAACTGCAATCAAGGATTGATTAATCTGATATCCAGCACCTTGCGGATCACGCGACGGATCGACGAATGTAAGGATGCGCTCTTTCACATAGTCACGAGTAAGGACGAGTGCAGTAAGAAGTAACACGCCGCAGAGTGCCATAAGAGCAACGTCACGAATGCGGCCACCCGCAGTGATAAACATAGCCACCGAAGCCGCACCAATGATGAGATACGTATCGGTGTCTGGCTGGAGAAGCAAGAGGACGCCAGGTATCGCGAGTAATCCGACAAATACGAGCGTACCCTTCGTGAACAAAGTGATGTTCTTCTTCATACCTGAAAGCCAGGTCGCCATGTATATGATAAATGCAATCTTAAGGAATTCTGCTGGTTGCACGGTGAAGGAGCCAATCTTTATCCAACGTGTTGCACCGCCGTGTTCAAAACCAAGTCCTGGAATAAAAATCGCAAGCGTAAGGATAATTGCAGCAAGACAAATATAGAAAGCGAATTGACGCCACACACGGTAATGAACCGTACTCGTGATAAAAAATGCAATACTACCGCCAACGATACCAAAGAGCACTTGATTGAGTGCCACCGACGAGAAGCGTGCTCCTTCACGCGCTAAGAGTCCGAGAGAGGCTGAGGAGAATATAAGAAATCCAAGAACGACCAGAATGGCGGTAAGAATCAGGAGCGTTCGATCGGGCGCATGTCGCATAGTCTAGATAGCGATGGCGAGCATTACGCCAATAACCGCAAATACGAAGCCCAAAATCCAATACCGCATGGTCACCTTTGCACCAGGCCATCCAAGGGCTTCGAAGTGGTGGTGGAGTGGTGCAATGAGGAAAAGCTTCTTTCCGCGTATCTTCTTTGAAAGCAATTGAAGCACGTCTGAGAACACGGTGAGTACGAGGAGAATACCAATCACAGGGAACACGAGGACACCTTCTCCTCCACCAATAACGTCGGTCATAAACACGACAATGGTGAGCGACATGGTAAGCGCCATGATACCTGTCTCAGTCATATAGAAGCGTGCTGGAGGCACATTGAACCACAAGAACGCGAGTATACCTCCCACCACTGTCGCACAGTATGCCGCGAGGTCTATCTGATTCTGAAAGACGGCAATACCTGCGTACGCAGAGAAAATGAACATGAAAGTACCTCCTGAGAGACCATCGATGCCGTCAATAACGCTTGACGCATAGATAAACAGCGCCACGAGCACAAAGAACGGTATAAAGAGCACACCAAGTTCGATAGGGCCTCCAAAGAAAGCAATGCTACTGACATCAAGCTTCTCGTAGAACCACCATGCAGAAACCAGTGCGGTCGTACCAACAACGAGGAGACGCTGCGAGAGTGGCAATCCTCCTGCAAAATGTTTGCCCGTACCACGAATAACGAAAAGGTCGTCGAAGAAACCAACGCATGCTCCCACAAGTAGCGCAAAGAGCGGGAGCCACGTTTGTGATCGACTTAGGTAATCGAGTGTGCCGAGCGTCATGTTTGGAAACATGAACTGAAACGCCCAAAGTAATGCAATAGTAAAAAGCACGCTGAGCCATATGACCAAGCCCCCCATGCGCGGCGTGTTCGTATCCCGCTCCTTATGAAGCTCGTCAAAGATTGGTGTCTCTCCTCCTCCGTACCCCACTCCCTTTCCTGCCTTCTTCTTCCACATCTGGTAGCGATATAGATTATGTGAGATGAACGGTGTTATGAGGATACCGACAATAAAGGCGATGGCGGTTGGTATGAGTACTTTGATGATTGTTATTTCCATAGCAAAAACATTACAACGCTTCTTCTGCAACCGCGATGCGTGCCTCTCTTAAAAGTGCGAGTGCATCGGTAAACCGTCCTGACGTCGATGAGCCAAGGATTGTGATAATGATTGGTCGATTGAGGCCCACATTCACCGCAATGACAAGGTTTCCTCCTGAAAGCAGGGTGTATCCAGTCTTTGAAGCGATGAGTCCATGAATGTCCGCCACATCGGTGTTCGTGTTTTTAACCGAATGATATCGTCCATCAATATCAGGGATAGTGGTCATGTCCAGAGTAGTGAGTGCTGCAGCATCAGGATACTCAATGATGAGATATTCCATGAGGTGTGCAACGTCACGAGCGCTTCCATACGCTCCTGCCTCATCTTCCGACACATCAAGGCCTGTGCTGTTCTTGAACGTAGTCTTCGTAAGACCAAGTTCATCCGCCTTGACGTTCATTGCAGAAACAAATACCGCACTCCTGTCTTCTCCAGGCATCGCTACACCACCTGCTTGCTCACCGAGCGCGTGCGCTCCGTCATTTGATGATTCTATAAGCGTAAGATCCGCAAGATCACGCATAAAAAACTGCTCTCCCTCTGTAAATCCACTATCTCCTTCGGTCATAATCGCGTCGTGTGTAATCGTGACCACTTGATCAGGGTCCAAGAGCTCATATGCTACGAGCGCAGTCATAAGCTTCGTGATAGAAGCCAAAGGACGGACAGAATCTGCTTGTTTATTAAAAAGTACACGCTGTTCACGCACGTCCCATACAATCGCGCTTTGCGCTTGAATAGCAACGTCTTTAAATGCAGTGACGGGTTCTGCGTCTATGCGCATATCATCAGGAAGCATTTTCTCAACGCGTACACTCGCATTTGCATCCTCTGCATCTGGTATTGTCTCTTCACCAAAATAGGTGACTCCAAACACGAGTACCAATACACCAACCGCAATAAAGAATTGAGGCAGTACGGGAATCGGTGATGTCTGGACGGAAA
>Ga0172380_10005812_pt1 | contig 14702 bp, 6 predicted proteins | sample Leawe162metaG_FD_119747 | JGI IMG/M metagenome (GOLD analysis project Ga0172380, IMG submission 119747) | Leachate microbial communities from a municipal landfill in Southern Ontario, Canada - Leachate well 162 metaG | ecosystem: Engineered > Solid waste > Landfill > Unclassified | place...
CACGTAATAATTAGTGCCGGCGGTCGCGTCGGCCAGGAGGCAGCCGGCGGCGATCACAAGGCTCAACGCAAAACACATCATGCTTGGCTTGTTATTCATTTATTCACCATCTTTGACATTTGAGTCAGATTCAAAACCATTTTTTGCCACCCGCCTGCGCATGCAAAACAGCTTCCTTGGACAGGGCGACTACAGGAATATGAATAGTTGTAGCCGCGGCGCTCTGTCGCCGCGTCCGGGATGATCAAACTCCCCGACTGAGCGGGGCGGCTACAGTGTAATATATTGATAATCAATGAAATTAGTTTGTAGCCATGGTGCTCTACCTGCCATCCGAAGCTGGCCTCAGCGCAGGAGGGTTGCCGTGTTTTTTTGAGTTTTAAAATTAATTCCATATCTTTACCATTATTTGGCGGTTGAATTGTTCAATTTCCTGTTGCTGATGCGGATGTTGGCGATGTCGGCGTATTCGCCTGCCTTCACAGGCAGGTTGCCGCTGATAATATGGTTCCCCTGGGTTGTGCCGATGCGCAGGCGCCCGTAAGGGATTACGGCCTGGTCCGGGCCAAACCACCGGAACTTCAGGCCCTTGGCGACCGGTTTGCCATCCACCAGCAGGTCATAGGTTGTCAAGTCCAGGTCGGTTACAACTTCGTAGTGGTGCCAGGCAGTGTCCAGGCCGGCAATATCGTTGGTGCTGCCGCAGGCAGAAAGTGTGCCGGGAGTCCGGCCCCAGACAATGAACCAGGCCTCGCGCCAGTTTATGGTTTCCGGAAGCCTGTTGTCCGGCAGGAGGGATACATCCAGCGTGCGCGCCTGGGCGGACGACACACGGGCCTCAAACGCGATGGTCAGGTGCCCGTTCGATACGGCAGTAAAATCCAGGGCATAAGCTTCCGAGCGGTTGGTCCATATGCAGTAGCGCTGAGCCCATTTAAAGCCGGTGTTCCTGGTCGGCACGCGCGTGCCGGGAGTGGTGCGCGGTATAAGAGCCCAGCGGCCTTCGCCGTGGGTTACCTCCGGCGGCAGGGGGATGTCGCGCGCCATGACCGGCCGCAAGCCCCACGAGACGGCGGCATCTCCAAGTTGTCCGCAATGGTTGTCGCCCCATGCTAAAATGACACCATCATTATCAACCGCCAAAATATGGCGCGAGCCGGCCGCGATCGCGGTTATGTTGGAAAGATTGCCCGAGCCGGCGGAATCCTTGACAGCCACCGGCACGAGGCTTCCTTCCCGCGTCCCGTCTCCGCGCAGTCCGCCCTCGTTGAATCCCCACGCCAGCATCGTGCCGTCCCGCTTCAAGGCCGCGGCGAAATACCTTCCGGCCGCGATCGCGCTGATGCCCGCCAGGCTTCCTTGCCCGTTTTCGCCCTTCACCTGCACGGGTGCGGAGCGGTTCTCCCGCGTCCCGTCCCCGAGCTGGCCGAACGTGTTATCGCCCCAGGCCCAGGCTGAACCGTCTTTTTTGAGGGCCATCGTGCAGGCGACGCCGGCCGCAATCGCCTGCACATCCGAAAGAACCCCCGACCCGCCCGGCCCCTTCACCTGGACGGGAAACATGCCTGGCGCATTGGTCCCATAACCCAGCTGTCCGGAGCTGTTGCTGCCCCAAGTCCAGAGCGTGCCGTCCTTGCGGAGTGCCACCGTATGTCGCACACCAGCGGCAATAGCCCTAACATCCGTTAAATAACCTTCGCCGCCGGGACCCTTGACCTGGACGGCATACGAGGTATTGGTGGTGTTTCCGTTGCCCAGCTGGCCGCCGCTGTTGCTGCCCCAGGCCCAGACCGTGCCATCCTTGCGCAAGGCCGCGGCATATTGGTAGCCGGCCGCCAGGGCGACGATATCATTTAATATGGTTTTTCGGTCCGACCCCCTGACTTTAACGGGCGTGGATGATTGCCGGGTAAAAGGAAATGCTTTTTCCATGCCCGGTTCCTCGGACCCGTCGCCGAGCTGGCCGAAGGCGTTGCTGCCCCAGGCCCAAATCGTGCCGTCAGCGCAAAGGGCCAGGGTGAAATGGTAGCCGGCTGCGATCTGAATGACGTTTGTCAGCGGGCCGTCAGAAGAGCTTATCACCTGCAGGGGGATGGAGCTGTGGCGGAAAGGCCACATGGTTGTTACCCGCGTCGGCGCGTCCCCGAGGTGCCCGAAGGCGTTGTCGCCCCAGGCCCAGACCGTGCCGTCATCCCTGAGCAGGACCGAGTGAAATCCGCCCGCCGCCACCTGCATTTTTGCGCCTGCCGGTCCGAGGGCAACCAGGCAGAAGATCAATGCCGTCCATAAACATTTTATAACCATTGTCAGCTCCTATCCAATGCGGGCTTATACTCGCAACCCAAATTCAGAACAACCACGGAGATAAAGGGCCTCAGCCTGCCTCAGTGATGAATCCGTGATTGATTTACCCGCAGATTCTGCTGAATAACCACTTTTTTTATTCTGTTTTGACCGCCGGTTTATTGTAAAAATCACTGAAATCTGCCGGATTAAGACCTATGCCGCGCTTGACGAATTCCGGGTCGGTGGCGAAAAAGTCGGAGAAGGTCAAATTGGTGTAGGCCGCAGAGCGGCCGATCAGGTGCTCGATCGTAAAATCTTTCCCTATGCCCGAAGTGGGATCAAAACCATTGCGGTAAAGCACGGCGAACTTGGGATCGCCCAAAAGACCGCCATCGCGCGCGACCATAACTTTGAAATCCGCCATTTTAACGCAACCGGTGACCATGCCTTCATCGCCCTGGTACTGGCGATTCGGGCGCAGGAACCAGGCGTTGTTGGTGAGCAGCATCCGCTCGGTGGAGGAGAGCGGCCCGATGCCGACCGCGATTTTATTATCCTGGCAGTCGGTGAAGATGTTATTGGCCAAGACATACCGGCCTTCGCGGGATTTATCGAGATAGACGCCGCCGTTGAGGTTGTGAACATTCAGGCTGTTTTCCATCCGGAAATTCGGGCAGGCCATGATGCGCGGGCTGAATCCGCCCGAATGGATGCTGACGCAATTGCGCACGAGCAGGTCGCGCACCCCCCGGGCGAAGAGGAAAGTGGGGGAATAGCCCGGGCGGCCGTCAAAAAAGATCCTGGTAAGCCGGATATCCTCGCCGCCGAAGAGCCGGATGACGCCGCCATCCCAGGGTGTAACGGAGGAGATGCTTAATAAATGCAATCCGTCAAAGCGGAGATTATTTTTATAAAATGAAAGCAAAAGGCAGTTGAGCGCCTTTTTATCCCCGTTGAGCTCAACCCGCTCGCCTGGCGCCGCAGCGAAGGTTATCGGCCGCTCCTTTGTGCCGGAGGAGCGGATGTAGAGGCGCTCATGATAAACACCGCCCGCAATGCGGACGGTATCGCCTGGTTTTACCAAAGCGGCGGCCCGGTTCAAAGTCCGCAGGGATTGGCCGGCGGAAAGCCCGTTATTTTTATCGTCGCCTGTTGTTGAAACATAGTAGGTGGCCGGAGGGGGATCGCTCGCAAGCGTTGTGAACTCCACCGGCTCGCGGTTCCATTCAATGCCGGTCATTTCCCGCAGGGCTGAAGCGGGCTTTACCGATGTTATCTTGAAGTAATATTTTGTCGCCGGCTCAAGGCCGGTCAGACTGAAAGAGCCGAAATGGTCGGTTTCAACCGTTGCCTTGTTTGTGCATTCGGGCGTAAGGCCCCAGGCGATTTCCACCTTGGCGTTCGGCGTGTCCCATTCTTTCCTGGCCACGGCGCGCGAAGTAAACCACTCGATGTCTGCGCTCGTTGCGCTGACCGCGTGGATGAATGGACCCGCCACCCGGCCACTTTCGCCGGCGTCCATCCGGTAATTGCCGGCCGGCCAGTTGTAAAGGCCCCTTGCTGTGGGTGATTGCATGAGCGTTTGGATTGCGCCGCCGTAACGTTCCATCCCGCCCGGCAGCTTGCCCAAGGCAAGGGTTTGACCTTCCATCCGCCACGCCGCCGCCGGCTGCCGGTAGCAGTTGTAATCTGCAAAAAGAAAAGATTCCGGCTTATCGGCTGAGATCGCTTCAACGCCGGAGTTCTCAAACAGGTTCCCGGCCAGGAAGGCGTTTTTGCAACCCGCAAGATTGAATTGGGCTTTTCCGCTCCCCGCAAATTCGTTGTGTATGAGGCGCAAACCGTCCGCGTCGCGCGTGGAGAATCCCCCGGGGCAGGCGAAGGAACATTGTTCAAAGGCAAGCTCGCTTCCGCCCGAAACGGCAACATTGCCTGTGAAATGCACTCGCTCGAAAGAAAGATTATGGCAATTATCAATCTGAACCTTACCGGCCAGCTCCACCGTGCCCGTGCCGCGTCCGCGGATTAAGATCGGGGAGGATTTTGTTTTTCCCGCTTTGAGCTTAATATCTTCTCCATAGCGTCCGGCCAGGATGTAGAGCGTGTCGCCAGTCTTCAGGGCACGAGTGGCGCGTGCAAAAGTATTCCAGGCGTTGGAAACCGAGAGCCCGTCGGACTTGTCGTCGCCATTAGTTGACACAAAATAAATGTTACCCTGGTATGGGAAGGGGCCAAGGTCGGCTCCGGCACCGCCGGCGCCGCGGAAGCGGGAGGAGGCCTGCAGGCGGTAATCATGGTTCAGCGGGTCGGCGAATTCAATGTCCTGGTTCAACGACTTAATGTCATTCAAAATAATGCTGTTCGTGAAAAAGCTTTTTCCGGCATTGCCGTTTATGTGCCCGGCGATGGAATGCATGACAATGTTGCTGTGGGTCTCATGCCCCCAGAGTCCGGGCATTGTGCAGCGCTCGATCTTGTGGATCGAGTCGCGCGGGCCCTGCTTCAGCAGGAAATCCTGGATATTTCCCCAGGAAAGGTTGTTTTCCATCCGGCTGCTGTTGCCGTTATACATTTCCATCCCGAGGGATTCGTTCAGGAACGAGATTGAATTCCGCATGGTGTCGCGCCGGGGCTCGTTGACCATGAGGCCGACGCCGCTGTTGGCCCAGGCAGTGCAGTTCTCAATTGTGTTCCCGCCGGTAACGCCCCTCCAGTAGCGCTCGCTGATGCAAATACCGCCCTGCGCATTGAAATAAGCCAGGCAGTTGCTGATGACGCAATTGTCAGGCTCTTCCATTAGGATACCTCTTTTCCTGAATCCGGTCGCGGCGATCCCCTCAAGGCGCACCCCGATGGGCTTGTTGAGTTCAATGCCGGCATTGGTGCTTAAAGAAACGGTATAGAAACGCGCGCCAACCGGTTCCATGTCGGCCGTTGAAACGTATAGCCTGTTTTGTGCCCGGTCATGGTAAAAACAGCCGGGCGTGAATTCCAGTTCTACCAGGTTCGGCGCGCGCTTGAATATTGCCAGCTTGTCAAGATCGTTGACCGCCTGGGCTTCGCTGTCGGATTTCAAATCAGCGCTGTAAACAAACCGGTAACCCTCAACCTTCCGGAAGGGCGGGGCGGGCACATCCCCGCGCAGGATAACCGTGCCGGGGATTTCCGCCCGGATGATAGTCGTTGCGTTTGATGCTCCAAGCTTCGCGCGGCTGACGCTTTCGAGGTACTCGCCCGGCGCGATGGAAAGCGTATCGCCGGGCGAAAGCGCATCCACCCCGCGCTGGACAGTGCGGAAAGCCGCAGAGCGGCTGATGCCGCTGTTTGAATCTGAACCCGTCACAGCCGTGTAATAATTTGTGCCGGTTGAGGGTGGTTCCGCAAGCGCCTTCACGGCGGAAGAAAGGCAGAACAAAAGCAAAAATAAATTGCTGCAGGATTTCCAACCTCTTATTCCCCTCATGATAATTCCTTTTTTTGTAGGCCGTCATATCATGACGGCGGATTTGCCGCGATGCTATCGCGGCCTACAGCGTATATGTTTTTCACGCAGTGCGTGCAAAATTCACCCGCAGGGCCTTCGTCACCCCATAAATATGGAGTGACAAGGGGTGAATGTCGTGCGATTTTCACGCAATATTCAGGTAATATATTTGCAATCAATCATTTCCGCTGCTTTTCAGGTTGAAGGAGTTATTGATTCGCTCAAAGCCGTTTGCGCATAAACACCCGCTCGAAATTCCGGTGCATGATGTTTTTATAAGCCGCTTTTGAGATGTGCTTGCCGGAGAGCGCGGAGCGCATGAAGACCAGGTGCAGCGGCGGCTTGTCCTTCCGGAAAAAAAAGTCCGTGCCGAAAAATATCTTGCGGTGGAACTTGTTGAGGAAGCGGAATCCGGCCGCAGGGTCGCGCGTGAGCGCGTTGTGCCCGCTGCCGGCGGAGAAATCGCCATACAGGTTGGGGTATTTTTCCATGAGCTGCCACAGGGCACCTTCCCTGACGATCGGTCCCTTCGGGTAGCCGTTGCGCTGGCCGGGCTCGAGGCGCCCGTCTATTTCGTTCCAGAAGGAGGGGGCGTGGCCGATGAAGATGGTGCGGGGAAAATCGCGCAAAACCTCTTCCAGCCCCGGAAGTCCCGGGCGGTCGAAAATGCCGTAAAGCCTGCCTTGCCGCGGCGAGAGGTGAAAGAGGACCGGCAGACCGGCGCGGCCGGCGTGGTCGAACAGGTTTTTGCAGAGGGGATCATTGATCCGCAGGTTGGCGCATATTTCGCCGATCCCCATGCACCCCAAATCCTTGAAAAGCTTCATAAGCAGTGAAAAATCGGCCTTTGCGTGATTGAGCACTCCGCGCGGGTCAATGTTGCAGAACGGGATGAGCCGGTCGGGGTGCTTACGGCATGAGGCGAGAACCTCCTGGTTCCCGGCCACGCCGAAAAAGTCCATGTTTTCAGGGTTGGCCAGCGGCAGCACCGCGGATTTATCAATGCCCCACTTGTCCATGTCCCGCAGCAGGTGCGAGGCGGTGAAGGGGCCGTGGCCGCCGTATAATTTCAGGCGGGTGAACTGCGGGAATTGCCGGCAGGTGATGTGCTGGTGAATGTCTATTATCATGGCGCGGTAACAATCATGTTGCCCATTTTTACCAGGTCGTTCGGGAGTTTTTCGGCGGTCGGGGCGATGTCGTAGACCTCGCGAACGCCGCCCACCCGGCGGATGCGGTAGACGTTGATGCCCCAGGGATTTGCCCGGTCCGGTCCCTTTGAGCCGAAGTCTTCAGTCGGGATCATGATTTCCGCGGTCCAGCAGTCCTTTTCCTTTTTAATCGCAGCCTTTGTGCCGGGATTCCACAGCACCGGCAGGGTGTACTTGGTCACCAGTGTCACATCCTGGGTTTCATCCCAGATAAGGCCCTCGGTGTTGACCGCGAGCTTGAAATAGGAGCGCTCGGGCGTTTCAATGCGCACCTCGATCCTGTCATCGTTGAAAATGTCGAAGTCGTCGTGCTCCTTTGCCCGGGCCGGGATTTTGTCCATTTCGGGCTCGGAGCATTTCACCCCGATCACGAGGTTGGACCGGTCAGGCGTCAGGCGGAAGGCCACCCCGGAGGCAAGCTCGGGCGGGACAGGGGCTTTCTTTTTCCATTCTTCCATCGGGTACCAGGCGATATCGCCCTGCCAGAATTTTTTCTGGAGATCCCCGTCAACGATGACCGGCTGGTCGGTGACCAGGCATGTGAAATCCGGGCCCACGCGGACCATAGGGAACATTTTTTTCAGGGGCTGCATTTCTTCCTCGATCTGGGCGATGCGCTGGTCGTAAACGCTTCCCGCACCCGCCTTTTCCCGGGCGCGCTTCAGGATTTCAAAGTAGCGGTCCACGTCCTTTTCCCTGAGGAATCCGCCGGCGATGGTTATGCTGCGCGATTCGGGCCGCATCCAGACCTCCTCGGCGAACTCGTAAAATTCCTTCATTTCCTTCCGGGCCGGTCCGAAGTAGAGCTCGTAATATTCATCCAGCATTTTTAGCCGGTCCAGGTCGGGGTCCCAGTAAAGCTTGCCCTGCCAGTAATGGAGCATGTGCGTAAGGCCCGGGCAGGCAAGGCCCCATTTTTTATTTTTATCGGGCGCGGCAGCGATTTCAATGATTTTTCCCTCGCAAACTCCATTGAGCTTTTGCATGTCCTCCTGGAGGTGCTTCGTGAAGAATACCGGGTAACGCGGGCTTTCGCCGGTGCGGTAGAAAAGGTAGTAATCCCAGAGGAAGAGCTTTTTCGAGGTAAGTATCGGCAGCCACATGGCTCGCAGCTTATTCGCGGGGTCCTGCGGCAGGAACGAGGAACCCGTGCTCTGGGCGATGCAAATGACCACGTTATCGGGCAGTTCCTTGATTTGCGATGGCGGCTCGGCATAGGGGGCATAGGAGTTGCAGCGCAGGTATACGCCCGGATGATTTTTCTTTAATTCCGCGGCGACATATAGCCAGTAATCCCAGATGTAGTCCGAATATTTTCCAAGGTAGCCGCGGCCCTGGCGGCTCCAGACCAAAGCGTCGCGGTCGTCAATCCGGGAGAGCCCGTCGGTCATCTGGACATTGACGAACTTCAACCAGGGATGGGCCTCGATCATCTTATCGAGGAAATTAATGGATGATTTCCTGAAATTTTCATCGCATAGGCGCGGCACGGTGACCATTTTGCCGTCCACAACCGCGAAATATTCAGGATGGGCTTTTTTCTGCTCTTCCGAGCCCCAGCCGAGGATGTCGCCGGTGGTGTGGCCGATCAGGATGCCGTATGATGTTCCGTACTTGAGCCGCTTGAACCACATGACCCCTTCGGCGTCGCTGCGCATGGCCCCGTAAAAAGTGGAAAAACGATATGGAAATTTCGGCTCTTTTTTCAAAGCCTGTTCAGGCACGGTAATGGTTTTCTTTTCCGGGATGATGGTGCCGTTTTCATAAGGATTATACCAGCGCACGCCCAGCTGCTCCAGGAGCTCGGAGGCCGCGTAGAGCGTGGCGGTGGCTTCGTCGGCATATATTCCGAGATCCTTGTTATAAGGTCCTAAGTCGCCCATGGGATATGTGTATTTCTCCCCGGCAAATTCCTGCCATTTCTTCAAGCCTTCCCCCTTCGAGGAGAACGGCAAAGGCTCGCGCTTGAGATCATGCCCGATGAGGACCACAAAGTTGTCCTTGGCGATGATCTTGAATCCCTCGGGCTTCAGGTCATCATCCGATATTCCTAATTTCCTGGTGAATTCGCTTGGTCCTACATAAACATGGCACTTAAACTTGTCTGCGGGCGCCGCGCCGATCTCCATCCTGGCCCCGGACATTTTCTCAACGTGTTCCTGCAGGTCTTTTGCCGCCAGCTGCACGCTTGCGAGAGCGTTTGTTTCCAGGACGATGTCGGCCGCGGGCTTCCCGTCCTTTACAAGGCAGACGCCGTCGGATGCCGTGGCGGACAAGGTCGGCAGCACAATGCCCGAAGCCAGGAAAGTCACGGCCAGAATACGCAAGAACCATTTTTTTAATATCACGTTGACTGCCTCCTTCATATGCATGCGATTATTCCGGCATAAATGCGGCGCATGCTGTTTTCAGCGCATCTTGAACATCACTCCCCGGGGATGAAGCTCATAGCAGCCCATGTCCGGCCGGCCGGAAAACTTGTCAATGCGCGAAACCCCGTCCAGGTCGGTGTTGTTGATCATCCACGGCAGGTTCAGGCCGGCATTGATGCAGGGCGATTCGCGCGTCAGGCGGTAATTCCTGCCCTGGAAATCGGCAAAGGCTGGCGAGTTGGTTGTGTTGCCGGAATCCATGAAAACCACGCTTGTATTACTTATGACGCAGCAGCTGTACCCTTGAAATGGGTTCAGTCCCCTCATCAGCGGATATCCTGCCGTATTATAACTGTAATTTGACTGGGAAATGACGTTGAAGCAGACAGTCGTGCCGTCATATGTTTTGTAAAGTCCTCCGGTTCTATTGCTGACAATCGTGCAATTTTCCAGTGTATTGGTATAGGCCGGCCGGTTGTCAAAAAGCGATATGCCTCCGCCGCGCCCGGCGGTGTTTTCTGCAACCAGGCAATTGCGCAATATGCAGCTGACGGCCGTTTCCAGCACAAAGATGCCTCCACCCTCATACGCGGCGCTGTTGCTGACGATGATGCAGTTGTTTAAACATGGTACAGATGAATATCGCACCATCAATCCTCCGCCGCCATTGTAAACCGAGTTTTGCAGGACCATGTTTTGCGTGAAGCGGCAGTTCCATGCCTGCGCCATGTTTCTGATGTAAGCTCCTCCGCCGTACCTGTGGGCGCAGTTGCCTATGAAATTGCAGTTAGTGATGATGCCGTAGACCGTGCAGTAGGCGTACACACCTCCGCCCATGCCGTCATTTGTCACCCAGTTGCCGGTCACCAGGCAGTCGCGCAACATGCCAGCTGACATGTAAACACCTCCGCCGCTTTGGTTGTTGGTCCCCGGGAAGCCGTTGGTGATGGTGAAGCCTTCCACGACCGCGCCGGCATGGGTCATGTTAATACAGCGATTGGTGACCGGCTTGCCGTCGAAGTTGTTACCGTTGATGACGGTGTCAGCGTAGCTGCCGCTGAAGCTTTTGAGGGTGATGCCGCTGGCGATGTTGACCTGGTTGGTCAGGTAGTAGGTGCCGTTACTCACCCAGACCGTCTCGCCGGCCAGGGCGAAGTTTACCGCCCACTGGATGTCCGTGGCCGCGCCGGCCCAGGTCGTGAATTGATTGGCAAAGTCGTTCGTGCCGGAGAGCGAGACGTACCGGTCCGCGGCCTTGAGAACAAGGCTGTTCCCGAGAATGATGGCAAGCGCAATTATAATTTTCATCATCATATCCCCCGCGCTCAAAAAGCCTATTTTATCCAAAGCTCATTTCACCGCGAGATTGCCCAGTCTTGAAAGCTTGGCAAAGAACCTCTCTCCGGTCGGGGAAACGCCGTACAGCTCGGCTCCTCCGCCTGCATAGCGGGCGCGGCAGACGTTGATGCCCCAGGGATTGGCCTTGTCCGGGCCTTTTGTCCCGAAGTCCCTTGCCGGAATGATGATTTCCGCGGTCCAGCGGTCCTTTTCCCTCTTTACGGCCACTTTTGTTCCCGGGTTCCATAGGATGGGCATCGTGTCGCGCGAGATCAGGGTCACGTCCTCGGTCTCGTCCCAGTACTTGCCGGTGGAATTTACCACGAACTTGAAATAGGAGCGCTCCGGCGTCTCGATGTATATTTCCAACACGTCGTCGTTGAATATGTTGGGATCATCATGGTCCACCTGCGTCTTCGCCGTGACCTTGTCCATGTGTTCCTCCCCGCAGTCAACGCCGATAACCAGGTTTGAGCCGCCGGGCGTAAGGCTGAAGGATACTTTTGTCTGGTTTTTGTCGGGTATCTTGCCAGTGACCAGGTCGCCCATCGTGTACCAGACCCGGCTCTTGTCATCTTTCCAGGACGGCTTCCCGAGGTCGCCGTCAAGGGGGGCCGGCTCGGGGGCGATGGTCCCTGTCAAATCCGGGCCGACGCGTTTCAGGTTGGCAAACTGCTGAATGAGGGGCTGCATTTCGGTTTCGATCTGGGCGATGCGCTTGTCGTAGATCGTGTCCCGCCCGGCTTTTTCGCGGGCGCGCTTGAGGATTTCAAAGTAGCGGTCTACGTCCTTCTGCCTGAGGAACCCGCTGGTCATGGTCACGCTGCGCGACTCGGGCCGCATCCAGACCTCCTCGGCGAACTCGTAAAATGCCTTCATTTCCTTCCGGGCCGGGCCGAAATAGAGCTCGTAGTATTCGTCGAGCATTTTCTGGCGGTCCAGGTCGGGGTCCCAGTAAAGCTTGCCCTGCCAGTAGTGGAGCATGTGCGTCAGGCCGGGGCAGGCGAGGCGGTGCTGCTTGTTTACATATTCGCCCGCAACTTCGATGTTCTTGCCCTCGCACACGCCCTTGAGGGCCTGCATGTCCTCCTGCAGGAGCTTTGTGAAGAACACCGGATAGCGCGGGCTCTGCTCGCTGCGGTAAAACAGGTAATAGTCGTACATGAAGGTTTTCCCGGAGGTGAGCATGGAAAGGAACTTGGCGCGCACTTCCAGGAAATGTTTTTCCGCCGGCAGCTTCAGGTTGCTTGTGCTCTGGCAGAGGTACATGGCTACGTTGTCCGGCAGTTTGTCTATGCCGGAAGGGGGGCCCATGTATGGGGAATAGGACCAGCCCACGAGGTATTTATCGGGGCAGACTTTCTTGAGCTCCCTGGCCGCCCAGAGCCAGTAATCCCAGATATAGTCGGAGTACCGGCTGTCATAGCCGCGCTCGGGCCTGTTCCAGATTTTGGCGTCGCGCTCGTCAATCTCGCCCAGCCCGTCCGGCGGCATCAGGTCAAAGGCCGCAAAATATGGATAGGCTTCAAAGGTTTTTTTCAGGAAGTTGATCGATGTTTTCCGGAAGCTTTCGTTGCAGAACCGCGGCACGCCGCCCTTGAGGCTCCCCAGGCGTTTGCCATCCACCTCCGCGAAATATTCGGGGTGGTCGGCTTTCTGCTCGGGGGGGCCGATGATGGTGCTCGTGGCGTGCGCCCCCTCGTAAAGATAGGAAGACCCGTACTTGAGCCGCTTGATCCACTTGAGTGCGTCGAGGTCGCAGTGCTGGGGGTAATAGGCGAACTGGCGGATCGGGAAGGCCGGGGTCCTGCTCAGGGATTGCTCCGGCACGGAAATAGTTTTCTTTTCCGGGATGACCGTGCCGTTTTCGTAGGGCGCGTAAAAGCGCACCCCGAGCTGCTCGAGCAGTTCGGAGGAAGCGTAAAGGGTGGCGGTGGCGTCGTAGGGATAAAAGCCGGCCTTGCTGTTCATGGGGAAGATGTAAGGCACGCCGTATTTTTCGCCGGCAAACTTCCACCAGTTGGTCAGGCCTTCGCCGAAATGCCTGTAGGGAAAGGGAGGGCGCTGCTCGTCGCGGCCGATGAGGACGACGTAGTTGTCCTTCGCGACGACCTTGAAGCTATCCGGCTTGAGGTCGTCAGCCGTTATTCCGAGTTTCTTGGTGTATTCACTTGGCCCTACATAAACATGGAACTTAAACTGGTCTTTCGGCGCCGCGCCGATTTCCAGCTTTGCCCCCGACATCTTTTCTATGTATTCCTGCAAATCGGCTGCCGCCATTTGAACGCTGGAAATCGCGTTCGTTTCCACGACGATGTCGGCCATGGGCTGGCCGTTTTTGACCAAATCAATATCTGCGCCGGCGTACCCGGCCAGGCCGACCGCGAAAGAAGCGATTAAAAGACACTGCATCATTGTTTTCATTTCTTTTCCTCCCGTGATTTACGACGGATAAGTCGGGGCGTTTAATCATCCCGGACGCGGCGGCAGAGCGCCGCGGCTACAACTATTCATATTCCTGTAGCCGCCCCGCCCGCGTCCGCCATAGCCACCTTGGCGACGGCAGATCGGTCGGGGCGCTCAGAAACAGTATTTTTTATGTTGATCTGGCCTGCAATAATTCTGCACTATTTAAAAAGCATATTATATAATTCGTTTTCCGCAAATGATTATTATTGCGGCAGAAATGAACTTTCTTGCGGTTTGTGAAATTCATGCAAATACCAGCCGCCCACATTGTTCCGGGTCGTAGATGTTCCAGGCCGAGGTCGGGGCCCAGGTGTGCGCGTCGAGCATATCGTTCCTGAAAAAACGATAAGTATTCATTTGCCACCCGGCGCCACGCGCGGGCCGGTTCCCGAAAGCCGCCCAGGGAATTGTCATGAGCACGCTCCAATAGGCCGGATGGACCTTGACCGCCGCGCTCCAGGCGGTTTCGCAAATCCATTCTTTGATTCTATGGCCATCTTTTGAAAATTCATGTTCGCCCAGCTTGACGCCTTCAGGATTAACGGTGAAAATAAAAACGTTTCCATCCTTACTGCCCGGATGGAGCACCAACAGGACGGCGTCGTCAATGGTCCGGACATATTTTCGCCCGATGTTCTTAAGGTCCAGCCCTAGCCGCGCTTCTGCCTTCACCAGCCGCACATCCGTGTCCGCACACACTAATGCCACATACAGGTTCTGCCGGTCAAAGCCGATTTTCAGTCCCGTTTCCGCGATGGCGGGGCGGTTGGCATTTACCATCGTAACAAACCCGGTTGAATAGTCCGCCGGCGAGTTGGCAAATCGTTCCCCGGACGAACTCCGTCCCAGCTTATGAGCTTTCAGCACGCGGCCCGTGGATGCCGTCCCGGCTTCTGTTTTAATCGTCTTCGGCAACCGCGCGTAGCCTTTTGGGATCAGCTCCATATACTGCTTGCGCGTGTGCGCGAAGGCGCTTTCGGTCAGGGCCAAATAGGCTTCTCTCCTGTTGCCTGCAGCCAGGCGACTTCTGGCCGTGGAAAGCGTTTTTTCAACGTGCTCGCGCTCGTCGGCCGGCAGGAGGGATTTAACCCGCCGGTCGGCGAGCAGAGATTGCGTGCGCCGGATGACGGCGCCGGGGCCCTTGAAAACATCCAGGAACCCGAGCTCGTCTTCCAGGGTCCTCTCGAATGCCGCAAAACTGGGCGGCGCGCCGATGTAGTTGAAGGCCGGGTGATCAGATTTCAAACGCTCCTGGGCCAGTTTCAGCAGGCGCCGGGCGGGGACCTGCTGGTAATATTCCAGGCCGAGCGAGCGCAGGATGCCCAGCTGGCCGGCGTTGCATTTTTCAGAGAGCTTCATCCGCAGCGGCTGGATCCCGCAAAGGCCGCTGCCTTCCATGTCATACATCCTGCAGGGCGGGCAGACCATGCAGTGGTCGGGAATGAGCATGACGGGTATGTCGGGGTTCAGCCGCATGGCCTCGGCCGGCTCCCACAGGTTGTCGTGGTGTACGGGAGCGGCCCGGCGGCACTCGTATTGGAA
>Ga0172380_10005813_pt1 | contig 14696 bp, 8 predicted proteins | sample Leawe162metaG_FD_119747 | JGI IMG/M metagenome (GOLD analysis project Ga0172380, IMG submission 119747) | Leachate microbial communities from a municipal landfill in Southern Ontario, Canada - Leachate well 162 metaG | ecosystem: Engineered > Solid waste > Landfill > Unclassified | place...
ACCGCCATCACTCGCGCCGAGAAATCCGCGACCATCTGGGGAACTGACGAAATCATGGCGCAAGCGTTGCTCAGCCGCACCCGCCGTCACTCCAACCTCGCCGCCGTTTTAAAAAAACAAAACACCGTATGAGGAATACGAATAGAGTTGCATTAAGCAATCAAACGTCTATATTGATGTAGATTTTTGCCACAGTCTTTTTACAAAAATAATGAAAGCTAGAGGTAAACGCAATAGCTTGTCGGATGCTAGAAAAAGAAAAAGCAATATGAGAACATTCTAAGATATATATTGATAAAAATTATCCTGAAACTTACAATAGGATCAATCCCAAATGAAAACTATCGAACAACTTGAAAAGAATGCTTGTTTATATTGGCCGGCGCATCTATCGGACACGGTAGCAAAAATCAGCTCAATTCCAATATTAATTAAAACTCAAGAACAATTTTTAAGTATATTAAAATCATCGGACAAAAACCCAGATTCGTGGTTAATTACACTAAACAATTCCAGTACATTATCTCCCAATCTATTCTTAAAACATTTGATGGTTTTAAGTGATATAGGCGGAGAAAGACTCCAAAGAATTTCTAAAGATTTTTCTAGAATATTCCCAAAGAAAAGTATTGAATTTATTTGGAATTCGAAGAAATATAAACATAAATTTTCTGTCAAAAGAAGTGCCTGGACTAATAAATCATTGAATGTTGAAAAATCTGTTTTGCTTAAAAACAACAAAATAACATCGGACATGATTGATGTAATAATGCTTTTACTTTGGGGTTCAAATGTAATTAACAATAACAATATACCTCAAGAAATAACGGACAAATGCATTATTGGCAACTTATTAGGAAAAACTGATGAATTAGAACAATTTATAAGACAGAGATATATTCATGTAAGCCGAGTAACCGGCGGAAGCACTGTAAATGACCTTGGTCATGCCTGCGAAGCATACGTCCTCAATTATCTTAAAAACAAACTATCGGACAATTTTGAATTCACCGGACACACAATTGATGGAATTTCTCATAATAAAAAAGACTTGACTACTTTGACATGGTTATAAAAAGTAAGGCAAACAACATTTACTATGCCATTGAAATTAGCTTTCAAGTGACCACAAATTCAGTTATTGAGCGGAAGTCAGGACTGGCTCAATCAAGAAAACAGTTGTTAAATAAATCAAACCATAAGGTAATATATATCATAGACGGGTCAGGCAATTTTCAGAGAAAAAATGCAATTACAACTATCATTAACTATAGTGACTTAACAGTTAATTTTTCAGACAACGGTCTCAATGAATTGGCAGATTTCATTGAGAAGACTGGAAGGTTAAATTGATGATTAAGTTTATTGATTTATTTTGTGGAACTGGCGGAATAAGGTTAGGCGTGGAACAGGCTTTCGCCGAATCTGGAATTGCTGTCAAATGCGTAAAAAGCGCCGAAATAGATAAAAAAGCATGCGAGACCTATCAGTTAAATTTTAATGAAAATCCATATTGCGATGTGCATGAAATTGATAATTTGAGTCATTTTGATGTTCTTTTAGCCGGATTCCCTTGTCAATCATTTTCGTATGCAGGCAAGCAATTAGGCTTTTCGGACACTAGAGGAACTTTATTTTTTGAAGTAGAAAGAATACTGAAGAAGCATAAACCGAGACTGGTTTTTTTAGAAAACGTCCGAGGCTTAACAACACATGACAAAGGAAAGACGTTTAAAACCATATTAAACAGCTTGGAAAGCTTAGGTTATCATGTTCAATATCGGTTGCTTAATTCAAGTAATTATGGCATTCCTCAAAACAGAGTAAGAATATACATTATTGCATATTTAGATGAAAATCCCATCATTACCCTTCCTGACGATTTGGGTGCAACCGATTCCCATGATTTTCAAGATTATTCAACATCTTTGTTTTTATATGGAGATTATACTTTTAAAAACGTTAAAGACATACTGGAAGAAAATCCTGATAAGAAATATGATTGCTCTGAATGGTTTGTTGAAAAATTGAGAAAAACATTAGAAGACAATTTAGATAAAATCCACGGAATTAGATTAATTGACACTCGCCATGGAAATTCAATACACTCTTGGGATATTGGCATAAAAGGAGAATGCTCAAAAGAAGAAATCTTTTTCATGAACTCACTTATTTCAAACAGAAGAAAACATATATTCGGAACACACCAGGATGGCAAGCCATTAACAAAAGAACAAATTTCTACTTTTTATACAAACGAGAATCTTGATAAAGTCATTGATAGCCTATTAGAAAAAGGATATCTTAGCAAGAAAGACGACAAGTACAATCCAGTATGCGGAAATATGTCATTTGAAGTCTTCAAATTTTTAGACCCCAATAGTATTTCAATTACATTGACAGCATCTGATTCTCATAAACTTGGCATTTACCATAATGGACGAATTAGAAGATTGACGCCTAGAGAATGCGCCAGACTTCAAGGTTATCCTGACTGGTACAAGTTACATCCGGAAGATCAATATGCATATAAACAATTAGGAAATGCCGTCAGCGTGCCAGTAATAAAAAAACTGTTTGTTGATTTCCTGAGTAATAATAATTATATAAATACGGTTGATAAAACCTCCATCGCCTGCTCGTGACGAATTGTACTGCGCAATTCCTGCTTTGCAGGATGACTGAAAGCAAATTTCCAGGAAAATAATTGTTTTTATTGAAAAAGCTCGAGTTGTAAATAATCTCCACAAAAGTAAGAATTTTGACAACTGCAGTTTGCCGCGCCCACAACGGACAAATGCTTTTCGTGGTTAAACGTATATTCCTTTGCGTTAATATCTTTTATTGCTGTTCCGAGGCGAGAGCTTTAAAGTAGCGGTCAACGTAATCTTCATAGCCATCGGGAACTTTTTCCTGCTGCTGATATTTTACGGTGAAAGTTTGACCTTTGCGTTGCCGGACGGTTTCCTGTTCGGCCTTGACGGCCATATCAACGGCAGTTCTGGCGTTTTTCAAAGCGGCGGCAATTTCGCTTTTTACGCGGCGGATATCAACGTTTTGCGCAGTCATTCCGGGTTGTTCCAGCATGCTCATTTTGCGTACGGCTTCGCTCAAATCGCCGGACGGGAGATTGCGTTCATTAAGTTTTCTGAGCAGGGAAAGCGCACGTTGGCGGAGTTCGCCCTGATTTCCGGCCAGACGTTGTCCGGTGTCCTGATCCTGATCGGGCGTGACGCCGGTCAAACCTTCATCGCCTGTACCGGATTGTTTACCGCCGCCGGAAGCGCCGCCCTGAGCGTCTTTTGATTTATCATCGACAACTCCTTTTTCATACGGCGACTGCGTGAGGCGAGTGGGAGTTTTTCTTCCACCCTTGCCGGTGGCTTCTTTTTCCACGAACTGTCCGGAGGATTTGCCGGAACGGCCTTCGCCAGAGCGGCCGCCGACTTCATTATTATTTGGCATGATATTACCGGTGATGCCTTTTGCCTGCATACTGTCAATATTGCCGTCGCCAACTCCCCAGCCGAGTCCGTCGTCACTGCTGTAATTGAACGAGTTGGATGAATCCTGCGTATCTTCGCCCATTTCCTCTTCGGTTTCAATCAAGTCGCCGATAATGTCCGTAAGTTCACTGGGCAGGTCGGTCAAGTTGGTGTCCGCGGCTTTGCCGTCTTCTTCGGCAATCCATTTCACATTATCTTTTTTGTCGGAGAGCCAGCGGTCGAGGTTGGCGGCAACCGCCACAGAACTGTTCATGGCGGTATTTTCGGCGAGCGTGGCGATTTCAATTTTCTTTTTGTTCAAGGCGTCACCAGCCTTCTGGAGTTCTTCGTACATTTCGATGAACTCGTCGGCCATGGCGGAATTGGAGAAATCCTGATTCTGTTTTTTTGACAAGTCGTTGAATGCGGCTTTGAAAAACTTTGCAAAATCTGTTTCACGGGCGGCGAGATCGCCGAGGAGTTTTTCCTCCTGGTCGCTCCAGTCATCGGCATCTTTCGGGTCAATCGCTTCCGTTTGTTTAATGATTTTCTTTTGTTCTTTGATAAAATTATCGGTCTTATCTTTAAGCGCCTTCATCTGGTCGTAAAGTTCTTTTTCCTGCTCATCCTCTTTGGCCTGTTTTTCCTGTTGTAATTCCTGCTGTTGAACGACTGCCAACGCGCCGAGCAGTTTTTGCAGGCGTTCAATCAATTTGGTCTGCATGAGAACAATTTCATTAAGTTCAATTTTCAGCTTGCTGTCCGGCCACTTTGTTACCACACTTTGAGAACGCTGTTCGATTTTTTCCGCGAGGTCGTTTTTTAACAGCGTTATTTCATTGGCAAAAGTTTGTTTAATTTGTTTGTCACGCGCCAGAGTGTCAGCCTCCAGCGCGGCTTTTTGCAATAAATTCCGGATTGTGCTTTGATCTTGAGTTAACTGTCTGCATTTCCATTTCGCGAAATTCTTAACCTGAGCGGAAAGCCAGTTGCGAGTGGTCTGCTGCTGGTTGACAGTTTTGAATAAAAGTTCATACAAATTCTTTTCTTTGCTCTGTTCCGTGGTTTCTTTCAGTTTTTCCACGAGGTCAACAATATGTATCGTCAGCGGAACCGGAGTAATGCCGGTCTGGGCCGGGGAATGGCTGTCGAACGCCACAATATTTATTTCCACACTGCTGTCCGGCGGAAAAATCTTTGGCGAAATTTTGAGTTGATAAGCTTCCCGCAGTTGTGTCCGAAGCGGGCGCTCGTACTTAAATTCTTTGATTTTCAGTTTTTGATCTTTTATGGAAATCATCACCGCGAGCCGGTCAATGCCGAAATCATCTTCCGCCGAGAAATAGAGCGGAATGGTCTGCCCGAAACCGGCTTCAATATTGGTTTCACGATTCAAAAACCGCACTTGCGGCGCTTTGTCGTTCAACATTTTAAAATCGCATGACCAGCTATTATCATAGACTACGCCGCCAATGCCGCGAATTGACGCGCTGGCAGAAAGGTTTTTCGTCAACGCAAATTTACCAGGAAATTCTTTTTCGCCGCCGTCGATAATCAAACCGCATTTCATCTTTTCCGGCGGTGTTGCGTCAATGGTTACAATCGAATCAGCCGGAGCGGAAATTTCGCGAACGGCGGCGGTATAAACTTCGGTTTTCAGTCCGGTGTATGACGGTGGCGTTACAGTTACAGAAAACTTTTTAAATTCCGGCTTGCGACTGACTGAAACAGTAAATTCCGGGCTGGAATCGCCGCCCGCCAGAATAGAATACGTCAGACTGTTTGTAATATTTTTCAGCACAAATTCCGAACGTCCGCCAAGCATATCCATCGGATACAACGTTGGGGAACCGCTGCCTTTTACCAAAATTTTCAAATTGTTAATGCGCTGTCCGTCGCGCGCGGCTTCCGCTGTAACTTTCAGGTTTCCGCCTTGCGAAATCACGACATCGCCGGGCGAGACTTGAAACTGAGTGAAATTCAGCGACGCCAATTGTCCCCACGGCTGAACAAACCGGGCAAACGCGTTGCCGGCAAACCGGTGAAACGGAATAAAATAGAACAAAGCAACCACCAACACAATGCCCAGCAGTTTCAGACCTTTCCGGCAGGCGGAATTCTGCCACAATCCAGGAACGGAGATTTTTTCACAACTGGCGTCGGCGCTGTCTTTAAACATTTTCCGCAACGAATCGGAAACCGTGTTGTCCTGATTGAAACATACGGTATTGACCAGCAGATTGTCTTTGATGCCGTGCAATTTTTCCAGTTCCATTGCGGCCTGTTTGTCGGTCAAACGACTTTGCAACATTGTCCTGACAAGCTTGACGAGCAGGTACAGGTTAACCGCGCCCCACAGCGTCAACCAGACGAGGCGCGAGCCCGCAGACAAACCGGCAAGGTTATCCAGCGCAAAAGCAATCGCGACGACAATCAGGTTGACTGTCGCCAGGCGGCACAGTCCGCTTATCAGGGACTGGTCGCGTCTGCTTTGCTTGAGTTTAGTCAAGTTTTTTGATAAATTTCCCGCCATCAGCCTTATTCTCCGCATTAATCGTAATTACCGTTCCCGGTTTAACTGCTGCCAACTGTTTAAACGAAATAAGTTCGCGCAACGGCTCGCCGCCCTGTTGTTTGTGTCTGAGCATGATGTAACGGCGGTCGATTTTCCATTCACCACCGGCGAGATGCCAGCTCCAAATATCGAGATGCCAGACATAGCCGCCATGAGTATGTTCATCCGCGTTATAAAAATCCGCGCGCCGTTTGTACACCAGCGTTTTCGCAAAACCGGTATTCCCCGCCAGTTCCAGTATCCAGCGGTCGGGAAAAAAATCATCCGCCAGCGGAAAAACTTTCTTCAATTCCGCCAACGCGTTTTTCGGCAACGGTTCACCTTTGAGATTTTCCGGCCCGTCTGGAGAAAGCCCGGCGAGTACCTGCGAACTGGTCTGAATATAAATATCATAAGTTCCGGGCAGCAGATTTTTGAATTCAAACTTGTTATCTTTCACCTCGCCGAAACAAACGACTTCCCGTTGATTGTCCAGAGCCGTGACTTTCTGTAATTTCCCGTAACCGGTAACGGTTCCGGTAATTGGCGGCACTGGCTGTTTTATTGCGGCGGGAAAAGTAATTTTCACCGGATAAACTAAATCGGTCATTGTCTGCCCGACTGAACCTTTAATCTGACGGTTGAGAAAAAGTTTTTTCGGGCCGTCGCCGCTGAACTTCAACGGCAGAGAAATGGCGTGTCCGCGAACCACCTGACCGTTGGACAGCAACACTTCAGCGGTAAAATTTATCAACGGATAACTGCCTTCAAAATAGATTTTCTCAACTTTCCCCGCTTCTTTGTACGCCCACGGCCGTTCCATGCTCTGCGATTCGATCCGCTGGGTTATTGAAATTATATCATTTAACGGGATTTTTCGTTCATAATTAGTTTTTTCCGGAAGAATCGCCAGCGGACGGCTGCCGAGCAGCGATAATTTTCCGTGCAACATTTTCCCATCCGACAGTTCAATTTCCGCCGGATACCAGTCAGCGGCAAATCCGGACATGCAGACCAACATCGCCAGCAATATTCCAATTGTAATTTTCATATACATCCTTTTCAAACCAGGTTAAACCGTCTTCTAAAATACCAGCCGGCCAGCAACAGCGCCAACAATGTACCGAAAAAGAACGGCGTTTCAAATACCGGATACCATTCCCGCTCAATATCATTTTTCTGAATGGTATTGAGCACATCCCGAAGCAGCGAAGATTTTTCCTCGCGATTGTAAATTCTTCCCGCTTGACAGAATTTCAAAAAGTTTTCATCGGTAACTTTCAAATCATAATTTTCGTTGACAGAATCGCCAACCAGAATCAACCGGTAACGTTTATCAATTATCGTTGCGCCCCGGCGGCAAACCGTTTGCAGCATGTAACGGCCTGGAGTCAGTCCGGAAAATTCCGTTGAATAAAGCATTCCTTCCCGGAACAACGCTTTAAACGCTACGGCTTTGCGACTGTTAACCGGATAAATTTCCGACTCAATTTTGAATTCAGGATTATTGATTTCCGCTTCCGGAAGATTCGGCAACGCGGTAACTTTCAAATTTTCATCCGGCATCAGTTCACTGCTGTTCACCGTAACTTTCAGAATGTCATCACGACTGGAACCGGCATAAGCAATCAGTTGCGACCAAAATGTTTGAAAATTAATATCGCGCTCTTTTCCCTGCCCCCACAAATGCAGTGAATTAGTCAGCACGGCAATCACCTTTCCACGGCCATACGGCAACGCCACCACGAGCGGATGACGGCTTTCCGCTTCCGCCCACAACAACACTTCCGCGCCTTCTTTCACGCCGTCAACCAAGTTAATGCCTTTCAAATCCGCCGGATTGCGGCCGGTCAATTCCGCAATGCGCGTGGAGAAACTGTTTCTGCTCTGTTCCGGCGCAACCACCCGAAAATTACCGGGAATAAATTCAACTTTTGACGTTTTCACCGGCATCAGCGCGGACAATGGCGATGACGCGGAATGAGCGCCGCTGAAATCCGAACCGCCCAGAATAATCAGATTACCGCCGTTTGCCGTGTATTGCTCCAGCGTCGCCTGTTCAACATTGGACAATGCCTCGTCTCCGCCCGCGCCCAGAATAAATACATCAACCTGTTTCATGGCGCCGGCAGACTTCGGAATTCCGTTTTTGAACGCCGGATCAATATCCCGTCCCAGTGTCTTGCAGGAATCCGCGCGTAGCCGGTAGAACGCAGTGAATTTGCTGTTGTCAGCGCTCAACAATCTGACCAGCGGCCGGAAACTGTTGCTCAACCGCGGAAAATAACAAACCGTTTCATTGCGGCCTTCTCTGGCTTCAATCGCCAGTTCGCGTTCATTGTTCAAATATCCGGCTTCATCTTTCAATTGATTAAGCACAATTTTTACGGTATGAATTCCGGGCGTGATGAAACTGTGCTGGAAATTAACGTTATGCGCTTCCCGCGGCAGCTGTTTAAAACTTTCAGTTTTCACCGTTTCCCCGTCGACTGAAAAAGTCATGCTCACGTCCGCCGCCTGGTTGTAACCGGTCAACATGGTCGGAACATTCAGTTCAAATTCTTCATTCGTCCGGAGCGATTCCGGATATTTAAACGTTTCCAAACGCAAGTCTTTCACGTCGGTCAGCTCCGAGCCGAATTTCACCGCGAATACCGGCAGTCCGGCGTGAGTTCCAGTGAAACCGGAATGATCAAGGCCATCGGACAGCACAATCACCGCCGCAATCCGGGAGAAGCCGACATCCTTATCCATAGTGGCAAAAGCGCGTTTCAAATCTGTTCCGCCGTGCGCATCATACATTTCCAGCGCATTCCAGTCAACCGGAGACGACATGCCGTTGAATAGATAAAAATGTTTTTTACAGCCGCTGAAATCAGTTTTGCGGAGATATTCCAAAAACTGCCGAGCCGCACGGTAACGCGATTCATCGCCAGGCATGTCGGTAGTTTTCATCGAACCGGAACCGTCCAGCATGACGACCACATTCGACCGCTGACGATTAAGTTCGCGCACCACCACGCCCGGGCATAACAACATAATCAGCACAATGCAGACGGCCGCCAGCCGCAAACTTCCCAGCGCCAAACGCCGCCGTGGCGAAATATCCATGCCGTAACGGGTAACAAACCAGACAATCGCAATAGTCGCGGCGCCGGACAAAAATATCATCCACAACGGAATGAGCGGATAAAGTCTAATCATTATTTTGCCCTCCCGCGAATTTTTTGCTTCAATTCTGCAATCATCATGGCGCGGGAGCCGCCCAGCAAAAATTCAACTGCCAGCAGCAACAATAGCAACAACAGAAAAATTCCTGACAGTTCCATTCCTTTGCGGAGTTTTTCCGCCTGGCGCGCAAGGTCTGAACTTGAGTCAAGCAATGTTACCGGCGCATTGAAAAAATCTTTCACTTCACCGTCGTCGCACTGCTCCGTGGCGCTTTCGCCGCTGTCCGGCTTCGCTATCGCCAATTCAATATCCGCGCCGCTGAAAAAAATAATTCCCGGCAGCCAGTTTTCAGTAAAAACTGTTTTTCCGTTCGCCTGGCTGATTTCGTTGTTTCTGCCGTAACTGGTGGAACAACTGACTTTGTCACCTTTCAGTTGGATATTTTCTCCGCAAACCGTACTGACCGTCTGTTCACTGTTGCCGGCGGCATAATTAATCAGCGCCGCGGTCACCACCGGAAAAGATTTCAAGAGCGGCCAGTTGGAAAAATCGCGCCGCAAATCAAATGCCGCCGCCAGCCATTTTCCCCGCCCGGCGGTTAATTCCAACAGCATCGGCTGGCCATCCACCCGCGCCAGCGTTTTTCCGCTGGAGAACGGAACCAGTTGCTGAATTTTCCGCCATTTAATCATATCCAGTTGCAACAAATCATTGAATTCAGTCAACGGTTTATTGAAAATTATTCCACTTTTTCTTAACGGCACAATTTCGCGGTAAATCGCGGATTTTTCATTCCCGGTGGCTCTGGCAATAGACGCGTAAGTTTCCGGCACAGAATCCGCTTCCGGGAAAGTGAACAGCGTTCCGCCGTTGTCCAGAAAATTTTTAATTATTTCCGCTTTTGCCGCATCCAGTGGTTTGCTGAGCGAAAGACATAAAATATTTTTATCTTTCAGCAGCGTATCTTTTAAATCCGTAATATCGGCGGATTCGGTACTGATGCCGTAAGCCGGTTGATTTTTTACCGGATTAATCGCCAGGCGCAGGAAATAGAACGGGTCAGGTTTTCCGCTTTGCGTGTCTCTGACCAGCAGAACATTGATGCTGCCGGCGATGTTGAAGGAAAAATATGCCCGGTCATCCAGACTGATGTTATCGTCGTCAATTTTAACGCTGCCGTTGACTCTGCCGCTTCTGGCCGGGATGTAAACGAAGCGGTCGGCAGCAGAACTTTTTCCGCCAACTGACACCTGTCTGGTCTGCATTTCTCTGCCGTCGATTTCCAGTTCTACCCTGACATCGCGCGGATTTTTGCCGTGATTGACCACTTTAAACGGAATAATTACCGGACGATTAATGACTTTCGGCGTCGAGTCAATGGTCACGTTGTCGACAGACAAATTGTCTTCACTACCGCGCAATGGCAGACAGAAAACCCGGCAGTTGCCTAATTCTGCGATGTTCAGCGCTGTTGAAGGTTTTCCGCTTTTTTTGAAATCCGATAAAATGTAAATTTCCCGGTTGACGCCGGGAGCCTTGCGTAATTGTTCGATTGCCGTCTGGACTGCCGCGCCGAGCGAACCGGCAGTTGCGGTCAGCCGGGCCGACCTGAGCGCTTTCACCACCGCAGTTTTGTCACGAGTGAGATTGACGCCAGGCTTGCCGGAAAGCAAGATCAACGCCGCCCCGTCATCACCCGATAATGAACTCAATATTTCCTCGGCTTTGGATTGAGCAAAATCAAACGTCGTTCCGCCGGACGGCAAACGGCTTTGCATCGACATTGAATCATCCAGAATAATTACCGCCTCCGTGCCCGCGCCAGAAATAAAATTGAATTTCTTAAAAAACATCCGCGACAACGCCAATACCAGCAGCAAAATCATTGTCATACGCAAGATTAACAGAATAATTTCCAGAATCTTGCGACGATAAGCGAAATAACGCTCTTTTTTAACGAAAAACAACAAAGTTGAAAATTGCACCCGGGTTTTGCGCCGTTTAAAAAACAGATGCAACAACAGCGGCAGCAATACCAGCGGCAGGCCCCAAAGAAATATGCTGTTGCCAAAATCCATTAAAACATCGCCTCCCGTTTAGAAAAATACGCCGCCAGCGCCCGTTCAAACGGCGCGGAGGTGGTCAGCGTTTCAAACGAAATTTTCTGGCTGTCGCAAAAGTTTTTCAACTGCGCGTTATATGAGTTCAGAGCGTTGAAAAAATGTTCGCGGCAGGCTTCGCTTTCCAGCGCCAGCATCCGTCCGGTTTCAATATCTTCAAACTCAATCAACCCTTTGTAGGGAAATTTCAGTTCGCTGTCATTCAAAACCTGAAACAAAATGACTTCACATTTTTTAAAAGTCAGATGATGCAGTGATTTGATAAAATCCGGATTGTGGTCGAAAAAATCGGAAAAAATAATCACCAGAGAACGTTTGGGAATCCGCTCGGCAATTAGTTTCAGACATTCTCCGGAATCCGAAGGGCCGCCAGGAATCATATTCTCCAGTCGTTTCAGCGTGGCAATCAAATGGCTGCGGGAACACTTGCACTCCGCCACTTCGCTGACCTCACGGTCGTAAGCGAAAAATCCGACCGCGTCGCGCTGTTGATGCATCAGAAACATAAACGCCGCCGCCAGATAACAGGCGTAATTGAATTTCACCGGCGCGGACTTTTCCGGCATTCCCATCGACCCGGATTTATCGAGCAGAATAAATGAACGGAGATTGGTTTCCTCTTCAAAACGTTTGATGTAATAGCGATCGGTACGGGCATAAGTTTTCCAATCGATATATTTTATGCCGTCGCCGGGAGTATATTTGCGGTATTCGGCGAATTCTGACGAAAACCCGTGATACGGCGAACGGTGCAACCCGAGCAAGCCGCCTTCGACCAGTGATTGGGCCACCAGCTCAATATTCTTGAGCGAGTCCAAAGTCTCAGGCGGAAGGTATTTAAATTGATTACGCGCCATTGTTCACGGCTCCTGCTCAGTTTCGCGGTTCCGGCACATGCTCCAGCAACATTTTGATTATCGCGTCAGGATTGAGATTATCCCCGGCGGCATGAAAATTGCAGGCCATGCGGTGACGCAAAACTTCATAGGCGCACTGCCGGACATCATTGCAGCAAACGTTCAGTCGCCCATCCAGCGCGGCGCGCGCCTTCGCCGCCAACAGCAGATATTGTCCGGCACGCGGTCCGGCGCCGTAACTCAAGTTCAACTTGACAAACTCTGGCGCATCCGGATTTTCCGGGCGGGACAGCCGTGCGAGGTCAGCGCAATATGCGGTAACATGATCGCTCACCGGAATTGCCCGGACTACTTTTTGGAAATAAATCAGCGCGGAACCGTCAATCACTTTTTTCAGTTGCACCTTGCGATTGGAGGTGGTCTGCTTCAGAATCATGATTTCCTGATTCCGGTCGGGGTAATCCAATCGCACCAGAAACATAAATCGGTCAAGTTGCGCTTCCGGCAACGGATAAGTGCCTTCCTGTTCAATCGGATTCTGCGTCGCCAACACAAAAAAAGGTTCCGGCAGAGCATATTTCACGCCGCTGTTGGTAACGTGTTTTTCCTGCATCGCCTCCAGCAAAGCCGCCTGAGTTTTCGGCGGAGTACGGTTGATTTCATCAGCCAACAGCAGATTGGTGAAAACCGGACCTTTGACAAAACGCAACTGGCGGCGGCCGCTGCCGGGCTCTTCGTCAAGAATGTCCGTGCCGGTAATGTCCGACGGCATCAGGTCAGGCGTAAACTGCACTCGATTAAATTCCAATTCCAAAACTTCGCCCAAACTGTGCACCAACAGGGTTTTTGCCAGACCAGGAACGCCGAGCAGCAGGCAATGCCCGCCGGAAAGCAGCGCAGTCAACACTTTGTCAATAACATCACCCTGCCCGACAATAATCTTGCCGAGTTCAGTTTTCACCGCAACAAATCCCTGCCTGAGCGATTCTATGTCTTTCAGCAATCCATTTTCTTCATGTTCCATTTACTGCCTCATTTCTTAATATTTAACTTCAGTATTTTTGTTTAATTACTATTTTCCGGCTGGAGGGTCACGCTCCGTCGTGACTTCTTCTGTTTTCTTTCAACGGTTGCCCGGAGATCAATGCGTCATAAAATATGTCACCAGATTGGAACCCAACCGCAATGCCGCATCCGAATTGTAACAAACGCTGCCGGGTCGCGCCGTTCCCAGCCAGCCGCCGGCAATGTCCACCGGACTGTAAATCAATTTGTAACGTCCTTTGCTTTCGACACCCAACAACAACGGAACACTGCTGCCGGGATATTTTTCCTGCGCCGCCTTCGAAAAACCATTGTAAGTTATATTGAACGGCCCTTTCGCAAAAACCGGATCACTGTTTGGAATACGCACCAGTTTTGCTCCGGGATAAAGGTTGGCGATTTCCTGCCGGGCGCTCTGATCAAACTCATTCAAGCCCAGAGAATTGTTGATCAGCACGAATCCGCCGTTGTCCAGATAACTCCGCAACCTGGTGCGCTGTTCCTGAGTCAATTTAAAACTGCCGATGCCGCTGAGATAGAGGAACGGATATTCATCAAGCGGCGCGGTCGCGACATCCAGTTGAACCGGTTCAATTTTGGCGTCAATATTGACGTTTTTCGCCAGGTAACGCATAAATTTGCTTTCCGCGCCGGGGTCAGAATTCCAGATGCCGCCGGTTTTAATCTGCGCGAAAGTGACTTTTTCCTGACCTGCAACCTTGTCTTTGCCGCTGTAAGCCTCGCCGCCAGCGTAAGCCATGCCGTTTTCAAACCAGCCGAGCGCATACGCCGCCAGATTAACGCCAATTTTCACCGAATCACGATTGTCATAGAATTTCGCCTGAGTAATCAAGGTCGGCGATACGTTATCCCAGCCACCGCCCAAACCGTACGGAGAAATAACCGCCGCCAGCCGTGAGCCAATATAAAAACCGTCCAGAACCGGGGCAATGCTTTTATCGCTGTTCGTCGCAGCTTGAGTCACCGGAATAACCATGCGGAATATCGGATGATCAAGCGACAATTGTTTAACTGGCGCTTCCGGCAAAATCTGTCGCATTTCCTGCAACGCGGAACGATAGAAATAAGGCGAACCCACGATGGAATCAAACCAGATCATGCCGCCGTCCAGCAAATATTTTCTCAGTTTAACCCGTTCCTGCGGCGTAAAATTGATGGACCGGCCGCCGGAAAAAAACAGCACGGGAATTTCCGAAGGCTGACCGCTGAAACTCGCCAGGTCAACAGTTTGAACTTTGTATTCAATTTTCATTGTCCGCTTCACAATATTCAACAATTGCTGACAATCCGCCGGAACCATGTTCCAGTCAAAAACCCGGCTGGTTAAACCGTTCGGCCAGGTATAATCCAAATAACTGCCCCAAATGACTTTTCCGATTAATACTGTAGGACTCGGCGGACGTTTTTTTTCAGAACGGCGCAACGGCGTCACCGGCAACGGCAG
>Ga0172380_10005814_pt1 | contig 14688 bp, 12 predicted proteins | sample Leawe162metaG_FD_119747 | JGI IMG/M metagenome (GOLD analysis project Ga0172380, IMG submission 119747) | Leachate microbial communities from a municipal landfill in Southern Ontario, Canada - Leachate well 162 metaG | ecosystem: Engineered > Solid waste > Landfill > Unclassified | place...
AAATTCATTCCTGCCGGCCGGGGCGATGTCGCAGGCCAGGTAGAAATGGCCCTGTGGAAAAGAGACGCCCAAATCAGCTGCAAAGGCCCTGAACTTCTTCCCCGATTTCAGCGGGTCTTTTTCATTGAGCAGGATGCGAGCGTGCTCGTCGCTCATTTCCAGCGTGCGCCAGCCGCGGCGGGCGAAGGCGCGCGCCATATTGCGCGGCTGCATTTTGATCAGGTAGCTGGTCCACATTGATGGTTGCATTGTTTTATTCTCATTCATTATTAGGTCCTTGGCTATCGGAAACAACGGTGAATAAAATAATTATAAGCGTTGGTTAATAAATCCGAAATTCGAAGCACGAAACTCGAAACAATATCAAAATTAAAATGCTTAAAATCCGAGATAAAGATGGTTTTCTAAGTTTTCATTTATATTTTTGTTGTTTGAATTTGTTTCGAATTTCGAAATTAGGATTTCGAGTTTAGGTTCGGATATAGCCCGCATTAGAATGATCATGATAATATTATTCACCCATAGTCCAATCTTTTCACCATCTTGTAGTCGTCCATGATAAAGCCGTCCCCGATATCCGTGACAATTTTGCCCGACTTTTTGAATCCGGCGCGCAAGTAAAACGCGATGGAGTCTTTGTTGTTCCGGTTGACGGTAAGCCACAGCATTTTTGCTTTCTTTTTAAGGCAATATTTTTCCGCAAACTTCAAGATATCTTTGCCCAGGCCCCGGCCCCTCAGCGCCTGCCGGACGTAAATCTTGCTCAGTAGGGCAGTGCGTTTTTTACGGTCCGGGACGATGGCGAAATATCCCGCTTTCCGGCAATTATTGGTCACAAGGTAATAAAGATAGCCTTCGGCAATCTGGCGTGCAATGGCTTTTGTGCTCTGGAAGTTGGCAAGCATGTAATCCGTCTGCTTCTTGCCGATGATGGGGACGTAGTGCTGGGTCCATATCTCGCGCGCCAGCGCGGCTGTCGCATTTATATCGCCCAGCGTTTTGACTTTGCGGATTTTAATCATATATAACTCCCTGAAATTCTCAAATAGCCACGAAAAGGCACAAGATGCACATAACAGACTATTTATGCCTGCCCGCAGAAGCTGCGCTTCAGGTGCTGCAGGCGGGCGGCAAAACATTTATTTATCTTGCAGCCTTTTCCGCAAGCAATTGCCTGAAAAGATCCAGCGCCTTTTTTACGTTGGCCGGATTGCGGTGGAATCCGCCATGGTCGCCATTTTGATCCTCGATTGCCAGCTTTACCGTCCCGCCGTAGCGCCTGATCCAGTCCTGCGCCACCCGCATTCCGGGGATGCCGTCGCGTTCGGGGTGGGGGTCCCTGGCGCCTGCGTATGTCATCCAGTATGTTCCCTCGAGCGGGCGCTGCCCGAACAGGCCGGAGGCTATGTCGCGGTTGATCGGGAAATCGGCCCCGGCCTTGCCGGCGTTGGCGACTGTGAGCAGGATGAATTTCTCCGAGCGGTTGTCGAGCGCGGCCAGACCGTAAATGTTGGCCGAGCCGCGGCTGAAGCCGTGCGCGAGCACCGAATTCTTCCTGATTGTATTAATGCGCATGATTTCGTTCATGATCTGCGCGAGCTGTCCGGGCAGGTAATAATCCTTCGGCGTTTCGCCTTCGCCGAACCACCATTGCAGGGCGACGATCCCGATCCCGGCCTCGGCGATATGCTTGTGCCAGAGGAAAAATTCGTCAAAGGCCCAGCTGCCGTGGCCGTGCAGGGTGAAAACAACGGGCGGCGGCTTTTGCGGCGAAGCGGAAGGCGGCAGCCAGAGGATGTAAAAGCTCCTGCCGTCCGGGGTGGGCAGGAATTTGGCGCCCTTGCCGGCGGCAAAATTATAACGCTCTTTATCGGACCGGACAGCTTTTTTGAACAGGGGCAGTTGTTCTGTGGTCCCGGTTCCCGGCGGGGCTGAAAGGGCGGCATTTGCGGCCAGGGCGACAAAGATGCCGGCAGCGATTAATTTCCCCGTCATGATTTATGGTTTCCGGATTTCGCCATTTTTTCCCAAGTCGGAATATAGCCAACTATGTCATTGAAGTTCTCTTCAAGCTGATTGCCGGGCTATTGCGGTGATCGCGGCAAAGCGGGTGCTGTAAAATGTGAACGCCAGGCTTTGATCCGCGCGGCGGCTTCGGGCGTTAGGGGCTCTGGGCGCAGCGATGCGGGCTTAAGGCAGCGGTCGCGGAAGCCCTGGAGCCCGTCGGTCAGGATATAAACATTCCCGAACCCCTGCCGCCGGAGCGAGTCGCGGGCCTGGGCGGGATGCGTCATGCCGTTCGAGTAAATGACAATTACCCCGTTGTTTTTATGCGGCTGCAGGGCCTCATCCAGCCCGGCGAGCGGGACGTTGGAAGCCCCGCGGATGTGGAAAGCGTTGAATTCCGCGGCTGGGCGTATGTCCACGACCACCAGTCCCGGCGCGTTGGCCACAAGGCGATCGGCCAGCTCCTCGGGCTCCATGTGGTCGCCGGCCGCGTCAACTTCAGCCATCAGGGCTGCTTCTTCGCCCGGCCCGGAAGCGCGCGCCGCGGGGCCGGTTCCGGTCGTGGCGGGCGCGGTCAAAAGCAGGCCGGCCGCGAGCACCGCGAGCGCCACGCTGAACGCCTTGAGAAAGGGGGAGCCCAGGTACGGGGAGCGGCCGGTGCGCAATTTCTCAACCCACTCCACCAGCCAGAAAACGGCTACGGCCGCGAGCGTCAGCGCGAAGATGAAAACATTGCGCGGGATGCCGAGCGTGGCGTAGACCATCTGCGTTCCCCGGTCGCCCGCCGCGTAGAGCGCGCCGATCACGGGAAAAAGCTCGTTGAAGAGGATGCTCCCCGCGACGCTCCCGACAAGGAACACGAGCGCGTCTATTCTGCCCGCGGCCAGCCCTGCCGCGGCCGTGCCGGGGCACCAGGCGCCCATGGCGAATCCCACCCCGAACAGCAGCCCGCCCGCGACCTGGGCGCCGTAAATGGTCGGCATGAGATAAATCCGGTCCATTTGAATCCACCCGAGCGCGGCCATGATGGAAATTCCCAGCATGGCGGTGACGAGCGCGGTGAACATGACCTTTATGACGGCCATGTCGGTGAAATAGAACACGCCCGCCAGCCGGCGCGAGCTGCTGAAACCCGCCCGCTCCAGGGCGAAGCCGAAGCCGCAGCCGATCAGCAGCGAAATGAAAAATGCCCTTGGCGTGCCCAGGGCGTCAAGCGCGTATAAAGTTTCAATCATGCCACTGCCTCCTCACGAACCAGGCCGTCGCGTAGCCGCTGGCAAAAAGGCAGATTAAAAACACCAGGCTGCCGGTAAGCAGGAGGGCGCCGCCGCTGAGCGCCTGGCCGGAGGTGCACCCCTGCGCCAGCCGGCTCGCGAACCCGACGATTATCCCGCCTGCCAGCGCGTATCCGAGGCGGCGGCGCCGCGAAGAGGCCGCACCGCGCTCCACCTGCAAGCGGACGCGGTTCGCCAGGAGCGCCGAAATCAGCGCGCCGGCAAATGTGCCCGCGAACATGAAGACGAGGTAATAATTAAGCGGATGCGCGCCCCATTTCCCGAAGTATTCGCTTCCCAGCGTGTGGGAAGCTGCGAAACACATGGATAGCGAGGCGCCGGCGCGGGCGATTCCGGCTGAAGCTCCCAGGCCTGTCCCCAGGAGAACATATGAGGCCAAGAGCACAAGGCCGAGCAGGACCCCCGCCAGGTAGGGATTCGCGTAGGGCTTTGGCCCGTCTGCGGCAATGGTGATATTGTTTTTCATGGCTCAGCATCCGGCGCTTTTCTTTTTCGGCGGTTCCGGTTTGGCCGGCGGCGCTCCGGCCGGGGGCCCCCCGCGAGCGGCAGGTTCCACGGAAGGGGGCGCGGCCGGCGGGCGGGAGCCTTGGGGCAGGGGCGCCGCCGACTCGTTCCAGTAGGCCTCAAGGCCGCCGAATAAAACTTTGATCGGCCGCGCGGATTTCTGCGCGAGAATGCCGCCGGCGGCCATGGCGAGGGAGCCGTCGCGGTCAACTATCACGAGCGGGACCGCTCCGTTCAGGTAAGCCGGGTTGGAGATTACGTCGGCGATGTCCGCGTTCAGCGAGCCGGGCAGGCTGAAGTCCGCGAACTGCTCCCGGGGGCGGATGTCAACGAGCTCGAAAGTGCCCGGCAAATCCATGAGCATCCGCTTGAGATCGGCCGCGGCAATTCGGTCCGGGAGTTTTATTGCCCGCGCGGGAGAGGCCGGCGCGCCGTGCCCGGCGCCGGCGGCGCTGATGGTCGGCAGCCCGGCGGCCACCCATGCTTCGCCGCCGCCTTCCATGTTGCTCACTTCCTTGAAGCCCATCTTGAGGAGCACCGAGCCGCCCATGCTCGAGCGGTAAGCCGAGTTGCACACCGTGAGGGCCGGCATGTCGCCGGCCAGGCGCTTGCCGTCGGTAAAGAGCCTGTTGATGGGAATGTTGAGCACCTGGCCGATTCGCAGGGCCATCCATTCGCTGGGAAGGCGCACGTCGACGATGACGGGGGCCGTGCCCGACTGCATCTGGCGGTGCAAATCCTGCGGCTTGACAAGCTTGAGCGACCCGGCCGGCAGCCCCGCTTTTTTCCAGCCCTCCACGCCGCCCTTCAGGAAGCCGGCCGGCGAGTCGTAGCCGATCCGCTTCAGGCGGAAGGCCGCCTCGCGGATTTCGCCTTCCGATCCGGAGAGGATGAATGGCTCGCCCCAGGGAATCATGGTGCCCGTCCAGGATTCAAAGCGGCCGCGTATGCCAATGTTGATGGCTCCCCGCTGGTGGGCTTCCGCGAAGGGCCTGGCTTCGCGCACGTCAACCATCCACGCGCCCTTCTGCGCCAGCGCGGCGGTCTCGGCGGCGGCCAGGGGCGGCGGCATGACCTTGTCCCATTCCACGAGGGGCGGGCCGTCGTGGTTCATTTTAGCGTTGTGCTTGAAATATTGCGGCGCCTCCGGCAAGCCGTCTATGACGGCCATGACGTAGGAAGCCAGGTCCTTGTGCTGGAGGTAAACGTTTTCGCGGCGCTGCTCGCCGATCGTGGAGACGGGCTTGTCGCTCAGGTGCGCGCCGCAGAGCGAACCGGCCCCGTGCGCCGGGAAAATGCGGGTCTCATCCGGCAGCCTGGAAAGTTTTTCCTTCCAGGTGTGGTAGCCCATCTCGGCCAGCGCGGCGGCGCTCATGCCTTCGCCCATCAGGTCTGGCCGCCCGACGCTGCCGATGAAAAGCGTGTCGCCGGTGAACATGAAGGCCGGCTTGTCCGCCGCGGCGGGCGTGTAGACCAGCATGCAGGTCCCGTCGGGGGTGTGGCCGGGCGTCATGATCACCACCCCGCGCAGCTTGCCGACCCGGACCTCGGCTTTGTCGGCGAGGGCCTTGTGCGGATAGCCCGCGCGCGTTTCCGCGTTGATCAGGATCTCGGCCCCGGCGGCCCTGGCCAGTTCCATGTGGCCGGCCACGAAGTCGGCGTGCGAATGGGTCAGGTATATTTTGGTGATTTTAAGGCCGAGCTCCTGCGCGTCCTGCAGGTAGCGGCTGACGTCCCGCGCCGGGTCCACGATCATCGCCTCCCCGCCGCTGCCGAGCAGGTAGGAGTAGTGCGAGAGCACGCCGAGGTTGTACTGCCGGAAAACAAAATCCGCGGCCTTCTGCTCCGTTTCCTTGACCAGCTGCACGCCGGCGGCCTCATCGCCGTGCGTGGCCGCTTCCGCGTCTCCGGCCATGGGCGCCGCCATGGATTGCGACAGCGCCAAAAAAACCCCGAGCGCCACTGCGCCAAGTGAAATTTCATGCTTGCCATTCATGTCATTTCCTCCCGGTTGCCGGATCCGTTCCTTTTACGCGCTTTGCCGCGAATGGATCCAAATGATTATACCAATATATAAAAAACAATAATACGAACTTGATACAATAGTCAATTATATTAGCATCCCATGGGATGCAGGTTAATAGGTTATAGGTTGATAGACTGTCAGGAAAACCACGGAAACACAGTATGAGTTGCCAATATTTTGAAAACGGCAGTTCCGGTTTTTTGCCGATCTGTTTTTCCGGTTTTAACCTACAACCTACAGTCTATAATGCTACAGCCTTGGCGTCCCTTATGGGACGCCACTGAGTCAATTATATTGAGCAAGTCAAAATTGGGCGGCGCGGGCTCGCCGTCAATTGTCCGCGCGGGGCAACTTTCGCCCTCGCGCCAAACCCTGCGCCGGTTTTAAGGCAGGTTCCTGCGCATTATGTTCTTGAGCGGCGGATTTCGCTTCGCTACCATGAAGCAATGAGTTTTAAGTTACCCGTCTACAGCGCGCCCGCGTTCAACAGGGAGTCCTTCCGGCGCAGCCCGGATGCCGCCCTGGGGGTCGTGCGGCAGGCGGGCGTGGCGCCCGCCAACTTCCACGCCACCACCATATTCCCCGAATATTTCAAGATCGGCGGACGCTGGCGGCTGCTTTCCGAAAGCCGCATGGACTGCGTGGCCGTGGTCCGCGAAGGCGGCCGCCTGGAAGCGACCGAGTTCAGACGGCTTCAGCCCGGCGACCGGGTCGTGGTCGGCCGCAGCGAGGACGCCCGCGAGGGCATCTACGTCCACACGGACGGCTTTTCCGGCAGGAAGAGCAGGGCCGACCTATTTGCCTTCCGCACCGGCCGCAGCCGGGAAACATCGTATTCGCGCGATTACGACCGGCTTTACGAGCTTTTGCGGCACGAGAAGAAAAACGGCTACGTGGTCTGGGTGCTCGGCCCGGCCGTTGTTTTCGATTCGGACTCGCGCAGCGCCATGGTGGCGCTGGTCGAAAAGGGCTTTGTCCACGCCATCCTGGCCGGCAACGCCCTGGCCGCGCACGACCTTGAAGGAGCGCTCTTCAAGACCGCCCTCGGCCAGGACATTTACACCCAGGAGTGCCGGCCCGACGGCCACTACCACCACCTGGAGGCCATCAACCGCGCCCGGCAGTATCCTTCGCTTGAAAAATTCATCCGGGCCGGGAAGGTTACAAGCGGCCTCATCTATACCTGCCACAAAAAAAACATTCCCTTTGTCCTGGCCGGGTCGATCAGGGACGACGGCCCTTTGCCGGGCGTGGTGCCGGATGTCTATGCCGCCCAGGACCGCATGCGCATGCACACCCGCAAGGCAACCACCGTGCTGGGGTTGGCCACGCAGCTGCATTCGATCGCCGCCGGCAACATGACCCCCGCCTACCAGGTCGTCAGGGGCAAGGTGCGCCCGGTCTATATTTACAGCGTCGATGTTTCCGAGTTCGCGGTGAACAAGCTGCGCGACCGCGGCACGCTTGAAGTGACTTCAATCGTCACAAACATCCAGGATTTCCTGGTGAACCTGGCCCGCAACCTTTAGCGGGCGTTGTTTCGGCCCCGCTTTGCCAGGGAATCGTTGTGCAAGGGTATACCGGGAAACCAGGGCTTACCCGTTTCAGGTAAAACAACTTGATTATGGGCATGGATTGTGCCATCATCCGGTATGGTTTTAAGGTGCAGCGCCACTTTATTACACGGGTTTGAGTCCGCAAAAAAATGATCGAAAGGGCCGAAAATGAAAAGGCATGCTAATGTTTCAGCTTCGTTTGCCGCGTTCGCGCTGTTGATGGCCGGGGCCGTGTTTACCTGGGCGATCGAACAGGCCCCTCTCAGCACCGGGTTCCAGAAATACATTCAGCAATCGTCTTCAAAAGCCGCGGCTTTCCGGACCGCCGATGGGCACGGCCTGGGCCATGTGCCCCATCCGGCCCACCGCCCCGCGCCGGCCGCTTCGCTGCCAAAGGCCGCTCCCAAGGCGCTGCCCTCCAGTTACGACCTGCGCGACTATGGCAAGGTTTCATCCGTCCAGGACCAGGGCGATTACGGCAACTGCTGGACCTTTGCCACCTTCGGCTCGATGGAGTCCTGCCTGCTGGCTGCCGAGAGCTGGAATTTTTCGGAAAATAACCTGGCCAACAAGCACGGCCTGGACAACGCCTACGGGGATGGAGGCAATTATTACATGTCGCTGGCCTACCTCGGGCGCTGGGCCGGGCCGGTGCTTGAAGCCGATGACCCATATTCCAACGGCCCCAGCAGTCCTTCCGGACTTACGGTGCGGAAGCATGTTCAAAGCGCGGTTTTTCTTCCTGACCGCACCGCCTTTACCGATAACGACGTTATCAAGCAGGCCGTCATGACGTACGGCGCGCTCTACACCAGCATGTACTGGGGCAATTCATACTACAACAGCGCCAGCGCCGCCTATTACTACAACGGATCCAGCGACGGCAACCACGCGGTTACGATCGTCGGCTGGGACGATTCCTACAGCCGCGCGAACTTCGCCACGCCCCCTCCCGGCGACGGCGCCTTCCTGGTCAAGAACAGCTGGGGCACAGCGTGGGGCAACGCCGGGTATTTCTGGGCTTCCTATTACGACACTAAATTCGGGCTTTACAACTGCGTTTTCCTGAACGCCGAGTCCACCTCGAATTATCCTTCCATTTACGAGTATGACCCCCTCGGGTACTGCACTTCATTCGGCTACAGCAGCACCACGGCCTACGGCGCCAACATTTTTACCGGCGCTTCAGGGTCCATCCAGGCCGTGAGTTTTTACATGATGGCCGATGGCGGCAGCTATGAGATTAAAGTCTATACCGGCGGAAGCGCGGGCGCGCCGACCAGCGGCACGCTGAGCGCCACCAAGAGCGGCTCGGTCACCTATGCCGGCTATTACACCGTGGCGCTCGATACACCCGTCTCCTACAGCGGGCGCTTCTCCGTGGTGATAAAGTTCACCACGCCGGGATTCCAATATCCGATACCGAGCGAATACCGCATCTCGGGCTACAGCAGCGCGGCCACCGCCTCCACCGGCGAAAGCTACATCAGCTCAAACGGCACCGTCTGGGATGAAGCCAAAAGCGGCAGCACATATTTCAATGTATGCATTAAGGCCTTCGGCACCGGCGGCACCGAGCCCGGGCCCACGCCCCCTGAGCCTGTTTTGACCGGCACGCCGCTCCTGGGCGACTACGACGGCGACCGGCTCGGAGACCCGGTCTACTACCGCAGCTCGGGCGTCTGGAATGTCCTGCTTTCGGTCCTGGGTTACCGCCATTATGCCATCCAGCTAGGCGGGAGCGGCTACCTGGCTGTGGCGGGAGATTTTGACGGCGACGGCGTCAATGACCCGGCCATTTACGAGGAAGCGACCGGGCTCTGGTACATGATGTGCTCCCGCGCCGGTTACGAACTGGCATACATCCCGCAGGCATGGGGTGGCTCAGGCTTCACGATGCTTGCCGGTGATTACGACGGCGACGGCTGGGCGGACCCAATGGCCTATAATAATTCCGACGGCAACTGGTATATTCTTTCTTCATGGTATGATTACGAGGCTTATTACCGGACATGGTGGGGCGGGGCAGGCTTCCTGCCTGCGACGGGCGATTTCGACGGCGACCGCTTCACTGACCTGATGGCTTACCAGCAGGCCTCCGGCAACTGGTATGTGCTGCTCTCTTCCACCGGCGACCAGAATTATTACCAGGTATCCGGGTTTGGCGGCTCAAGCTATGCGCCGGTTGCGGGCGACCTGGACGGCGACCGCAGGGCCGACCTGGTGGCTTACCATGCGTTGTCGTTCACATGGTCTTTCCTGCTTTCTTCCTCCGGCTGGAGCTCTGGTTTCTCCACAGTATGGGACGGGAGCGCCACGGTCGGGGCCGGATTCCGGCATGTAGCGGAATAGCCGCCGGCTGCTCTGGAATGATTGTCCGGGAGGGGGCAACGCTTGCGCTGCCCCCTCCAATTATTTTCTGGCCGGTATGTTAGAAGGATTTTTCAATCAGGCGTCAACAGCAATTTTTTTGACCATGTCCCTTATCACGCAACCGCAATCCGTAAAAGACCAGCCGGGCGTGCTCTTCCAAACCACCGGCGATATCAGCCTTTCCGGGTCGGGCTGGACCTTTGAAGCCGGCGCCGGCACGAACATGGCCTACCTGCCATTCGAAGGCAGCTATCCCGACAAGGGCGGCCGCCTGCAGTCGCCCGTCTTTTCGCTTGGCCGTGCCGGGAACGAGGCCGGCTATTTTCGCCTGCAGTTCAACGCCGCGAGCGCCGGGCATTGCTACTGGTGGCTGGATTATTTCGACAGGGCAGGCCAAATGCTCCCGGACTGCAACAGCGCGGTTTACCCGGGGGCAGAATGCCTGGCCTACGACGAGATCGTCTATGTGCCGGGCGCGGCGCGGCGGATGCAGGTTGCGTTCGTCTCCAAGGAAAAAGTCAGGGCCGGGGATGTGCGCGTCGCCGCGGCCACGGCGGAGGATGCCGCGCGGTGGTGCGACCGGGTTTATGAAAAATTGCCGCCGCTCTCCTTTAAAGCACCGGCGGATGCCATGGAGCTCCTGCCCAAAACCGCCGCGGCCCTGAAAAGCGGCCGGACCTGGCGGGCGGTCATGCTGGGCGACAGCATCGTCAACGACTCGTTCAACTCCGTTTTCCAGGCCCTGGTTCAAAGGGATTTTCCCGGCTCGAAGCTTGATTTCATTGCTTCCGTGCGCGGGTGCACCGGCTGCCCTTTTTACCGCACGCCGGAAGAGTTCAAAAAATACGTTGCCGATTACAAGCCGGATCTGCTCATGATAGGGGGCATCAGCAACTTTTCCGGATTCAACGCCGATGAAAGCGCGGCGATGGATGCGGTCATAAAAATGGCCCGCGAGCAGGCCGGCTGCGAGGTGCTCGTCATGAGCCAGCCGCTTTCCGCCGACTGGCGCAAAAACAAGTCCGGCGAAAGGGACTGGCGCAAACTGATCGAAAATAAGGAATACCGCCGCGGCCTGGATTACCGTTCCGCCCGGGCCTGCGCCCGGAAGGCGGGGGTGGCGTTCTGGGATTTGACCGCCCCCTGCCACGACTACCTGTCCGCCGCCGGCAATTACGACTTCAACCGCGACGGCGTCCACAACAACGACCGCGGCAAGCAGGTCATCGGCCGCGTGCTTCGGGAATATTTCCGCGCGGCAAGGTGAGCCGGCTCAAGCCGCCTTCCCGCTTTGCGCAAGCAGCATCAATACACATTTCATGGCAAGCCGGTCTGGCTGCTATATCGTCATTTATTTGTATCCAGTCCCGGGATGCGCCGCTGCTTCTGCCCGAGCTCCATGCCGTCGCGCAGCAGCTGATTTTGCAGCGTGATGCGATCAAGCTTGCGCGGCGCCACCCGCGCGCGCAGCGAGAGCGCCGCCGCGGTGCCGGCGGCCTGGCCCATGTTCATGCAGGCCAGCACCAGGCGGCAGCCGGACTGCGCCATGAAGTCGGCCGAAAGACAGCGCCCCGCCACCAGCAGGTTGTCGATTTTGAGAGGGACCAGGCAGCGGTAGGGGATGTCGTAGCAAGGCAGGTCCGGGAATTTCATGTCCTTGCCCTTGCGCCCGAAGCCGTCGGTCAGGACTTCCAAACCCCCAAGCGGGAGCCAGGATGAGCCGTAGCCGGTGTGGCAGATGGCGTAGCATTGCTTGCCCTCAATTTCCATTTCAGCCCACTTGATGTTGCCGGGCCCGTCCGGGTTGTGCAGGTCGTAGCCGTGGCCGCTCATGGTGATTACGTCGTCAAACCGCCGCCACTGGGCGATATCCTTGGCCTGCATGACGTATTCGCCGGTAATGCGCCGCGACTCGCGCACCCCCAGGAGGGTGGCGGTGTCGATCAGATAGCAGTTTTCAAAGCCCGGCACTCCCTTTTTGATAAAGCGCCAGAGAATGTCGGCCTGCTCGCGCCCTTCCAGATACATGCGCGTGAGGTCGCAGGCGTCCAGCGGGCGGCAGTTGCGCGAATGCGCGAAGCACAGGCTCAGCTCGTCCATCTTGCAGTGCTGCGGCCGCCCGGGCAGGTGCGTCACCCAGTTGAGGTGGTTCTCGATCATGTAGGGCATGTCGCCGGCGGCAACCGCTTTTTCAATCAGCTTGATCCAGCGCGGGTCGTTTTTTTTCAAGTCCGACTCAAGGTAAAGGTCCCAATCCACCCCGCCCAGCCGGAACTCGAGCGAGCAGGCCTGGTTCATGCCGTCGGAGGGCCGGCCGGATTTGTATTCGCACCCGGCGAAGAATGCGGCGTCGCCGTCGCCGGAGGAGTCAACAACCCGGTCGGCCAATACGGCCTGCCGGCCGGATTTGCTTTCCACCACCACTCCCTTGATCTCTCCGCCGCTGACGATTGAATCAACGGCGTAGGAGTGCAGCAGCAGGTCCACTCCGGCCTCCTTGGTCATCCGGTCAAGGATAAGCTTGTGCTTTTCGGGATCGGAATTGCGGTGCCAGTGCCCGTTGACCTGGTCCAGGCGCGCGAGCATTTCTTTGCCGATGCCGCAGGAAAAATCGAGGGGAATGTTAACCAGCCCGATGGTGGCCAGGCCGCCCAGGGAGGTTTCGCGCTCGATCAGCATGGTCTTGCAGCCCAGCCTGGCCGCGGCGATCGCGGCGCCGGTGCCGGCCATGCCGCCGCCGACGACCAGCACGTCATATTTGCCGATGCAGCCGAGTTCCCGGGCGGGGGCGATAATGCGTCCGTCATTCTGCTTGTGAGGTATCATGTTCATTGTTCCTTTCAGTTAATGTTGTCCATAACCGTTTTCTTTATTGCCTCGGAAGCGCAGTTGGCCATGCACCTGCCGCAGCCGGTGCATTTTACCTGGTCTATCAGGGCGCCCGCCTGCGTCATCCGGATGGCGCCGGAAGGGCATTCGTAAATGCAGGTGCCGCAGTGCGTGCAGCCCCGTTCAACCGAATAGATCACCTTCATATTGATGCCTCCTTGTTCTTTTGCGCGAGGCCGGCCCCCGCGCCGCGCAGCGCCAGGGCGGCGCTCATTTTCCCGGCGGCGGCTTTGAGGGCGCTGATGATTTCCGACCTTCTCCGGCCGCGGAAGCGGAAGACGGGCGCCGCCACCCCGATGGCCGCCCAGGCCTTATTGTCCGGCCCGAAAACCGGCGCGGCCAGGGCTTCGGCCTGGCCATCCTCCGAGCGCCAAACGGCAATCCCCTGGCGCCTGATCCCGGCCAGGACCCGGCTGAGTTCCGCCGCGCTGGCGATGCCGCCCCAGGCGGCGCCGGGCAGGCCGTGCTGTTTCAGGACCTGCCGCAGGCTTTCCTTTTCCTGCCAGGCCATCAGCGCCCGCCCGGTGGCGGTGTTGAAGGGCGCGCCGCGCGTTTCCACGGCGCTTTCCACGGCCACGGTGACGCTCTGGCTGCAGGAGGCAAAGGCAATCCGCTGGCGGATGCCGTCGCGCAGGATGCTGACCGAAGAGGTCTCGCGCAACTGCCCGGAAAGGGATTTTGTCTCTTCGGCTGCGATTTCCTGGAGGAGTGAAAGGCGGCGCGCGCCCTCCGCCAGCTCGGCGATGCGCGGCCCGATGGCGTAGCAGCGGGACTCGTTTCTGGCAATGAAGCCGAGCGCCTCCAGCGCCTTGAGGATATGGGAGAGGGTGGCCTTGTGCATCTTGAGGCTGCGGCTCAGGCCCGAGAGGGTGGCCTTGTCCCTTTCGCGGGCCACTATCCCGAGGATGGCGTCTGTTTTCTGCAGGACCTTGATCATGTTACTCCTTTTCTTAATGTGAAACTAGTTTCATAATGTCATATAAAGGTGAAATGATCAATAATTATTTTTAAAAAATTACCGGGGGGAAACGCGGTTCATCTGCGTGCTAACGTTTGCGGAAATAAACATTGATTTCAGGGGATGGCATCATTAATTTAGGAAAAACGCGAAAAACGGAGGAATATCAAGGTGAATATTGAAGGCAAGGTGGCGCTGGTCACCGGGGGCTCGCGAGGCATCGGGCGGGAAACCGTCAAGGCCCTCGCCGCAAAGGGCGCGCGGGTCCTGTTCACTTACCGCAGCGGCAAAAGCGAGGCCGATGCCCTCCTCCAGGAGCTGGGCGGCGGCAGCTGCGCCGGGGCCTATGAGTGCAATGTGGCCGAAGCGGCCCGGATCGACGAGCTCGTGCGCGCAATCCGCAGCCAGGACCTTTCCCCGGATATCCTCGTCAACAATGCCGGGACCTCCATGAACGGTCCCCTCGAAGATGCCTCTCCCGAGCGCTGGCAGCAGGCGTTCGACCTGCACGTGAAGGCCCCGGCCCTTCTGGCCCGCGCTTTTATAGGGGACATGAAGAAAAAGCGCGGCGGCGTTATAGTCAATATCGGTTCCGTGGCCGGGGTGCGCGGGGTGCCGGGGATCATTATCTATTCCACCGTCAAGGGCGCAGTGGTCGAGCTCACACGCGCCCTGGCGCGTGAGCTGGCCGCCTTCAACGTGCGCGCGGTCTGCGTGAGCCCGGGCATCATCCGCACCGACTTCCACAAGGCGATGACTCCGGAGCAGAAGCGCCTGAACGAGGAAACCCGCATCCCTTTGCGCCGCGAGGGCAAGCCGGAGGAAGTGGCCCGGCTCATCGTGAGCCTGGTTGAAAACGATTACATCACCGGCGAGAACGTGATGATAGACGGCGGCCTTACCATGCGCCTGGCTTAGAGCTTATCCGCAAATTAATTTGAACCATGATTACTGTTAAGTTTCGCGCATGGCAAGGCGGCCGCGGAATGGGCATACCCGGAAGGTATGTCCTTCCACGGTCAACGCCGCCACGCGCGAAACCTGGCGTAACCCGTTAGGGCATCGCGGCTTTTGTAAATC